>Ga0209083_1000402_pt1 | contig 65356 bp, 58 predicted proteins | sample AM7aDNAmetaG_FD_184132 | JGI IMG/M metagenome (GOLD analysis project Ga0209083, IMG submission 184132) | Freshwater microbial communities from Finland to study Microbial Dark Matter (Phase II) - AM7a DNA metaG (SPAdes) (version 3) | ecosystem: Environmental > Aquatic > Freshwater > Lake ... | reverse complement strand
AGAAGGTTCCGCCGCTTCTGGCCGAGGGTGGTTTCATTCCCCTGGCCGATGGGCGCGTGCGGGCGAGCATTCCGCTGCACAACTATCTCGCATATCGCCGGGCACTGGAGCGAATCACCACATAAACCGATATCGCGGGGCGCTGTGCGATGTCGCCGGGGAGGCGGGCCTTCACTTTCCATCCCCAGACTTGCTTTATTAGCGCGTTCGCGCTCCCCAGGGCGGCGGGACATTGAGCATCAATCGTTCTGCGCTGCTGGATTGGAAGAACCGGAGGCAGAACTGTCGTCGATGCCAGTCCAAGAGACGACGTTCAGGTGACACGCGTCAGCGATGGGCTTGATCTCGGAACGTTGAAGGCGTTTGGAGTGTTCGATTACGACCATAGCGGAATCCTTGCCGATAATGACCACAAGGCTCCTCGTCACAGAGTGCAGATGCTCGAGCTGGTCTGTAAAGCTGAAGACGTCCTGCAGTTCGCCTCTGATTTTGATGTAAGAGGGAGGATTCCGGCGCTCAAAGAACGATAACCAGTCGTCTCGTCCAGAGGCGGGATTTGAACGATGGATCATCTTGCGTAAGTCTTGGAGTTCCTCGAGGACGAGATCGTCTCGATTTGCCACGGCGGTTGGAATCTGGGCGACGGCGAACGTGCCGAAGCTTTGCAGGAAGCTTGTGTAGCTCGGGCTTGTCGCGGCGGCAATGGTGCCGGCGATCTTCGCCTGCAGGAGCTTCTGGAAATCCACAATTCGATTGAATCGGAGGTCTCGCGGATATGTGAGGTGCTCGATGGGCGCTGTATCGAACGAGTACGTTGTCTTATCGTCCTTGATAATGATTGCCGGCTTATCGAACGCCAACCGCATGCCAAGTTCAAACATGACGTTGGGATTCGTCCCACTCACGTCGCATATGACAAGGGGCAGGTCATACAGATTGCCAATGATCCTTTTGTGGATGACGCCGACATCGTTGGCTTCGCTAACGAGCCTTGGGTTGAGTCCGGCGCCGTCAATCGCAGCAGCGAGAAGGGATCGCACCTCAAGCCAGTGTTGCTCGCTACATTCAACTGTGGCCGACATGGGCATCACAATCCCGCAAGTGGGTCTAATGGATGTAGGAGGCGCAGCCGACACCGGGGTTGAATTCTCGGACATAGGTGCTCCCATCGCCGATTAGAGGATCATGAGTAGATTAGTGCATGCCAGTGAACATGGAAAGCGAATGGAGGGAGCGGCACAAGCCTACGAGCTCAAAGATTGGCCGGACAGCGGAGATCATGCGCACCTCGACGCAGGCCCGTCGAGCAGTTCCGGCCAGCGATGCTAGCGGGAGTGAAAGGGTGGGGAGCGGCGGGGAAGTTGGACTTGGGACGGATTAGGGCGTTGGGGTGACGGGCGAGGGTGTGCGGTAACCACAAGGCAACGCGTAGGACACATGGAGAGGATCAACCGCGGATAACGCTGATGACGCGGATAAGATGGTGGAACTGAAGAGAGGATTTTGAACACCGAGGTAGCGGAGACAGCAGAGCATACGGGAAACTGGCCCCTCTCTACCCCACCCGCCGAAGGCGGCTCCAAAGTGTCGCGGGATGCGACTCAGGCCAAGATGCGGCGGCCGCGCCGACGGTGTTGCGATGCAATGCGACTGCGTCAGCAAGGCGAAGGCGTACCCGCCGGGAGCCGAGGTGGACCATGAAGGGCCGCTGAAGCCAGTGAGTGAAGCGAACAGCAGGCGCAGACCTCTCTCATGCCGCGCCAGGGAAGATAACAGAGAGAACGGATGGCAGGAGACGGCGATGAAAATGTGCTCTGCCCCCTTTGTTTGACCCTGGTTGCCAATCGATGGTCCTGCTACTACATTCCTGCCATGGCTGTGGAAGCAAAGTTGCCGTTTTCGGTCGCGGTGCATCAGGGGCTGCTGGCAGGCCCCGATTGGCAGAAAGCTCTTTGGACGCACAGGGTTGAGAACGCGACGACATCCGAAGATTTTGATGTGCTCTGCGCACTCTTGAGGACATTTCCCAGCGTCGCGCCGGCGTCCTATCCCGCCACTGGCATTAGACTGGAGGCGTTGGTCGAATTCGTGCGAGATGCCAGGGGCGAAATGGCGAGGCCGCGGCTACAGCGCGGCGCGATCCCCGAGCTAGCCCGAATCTATGACGGGAGTTTCAATCTGGAGCACGCGCGACCTGCTTTGGGCAGGATGCTGCGGGTATTTGCGGCGAGCAGTCGGAGTGAAGACTGGGATCGCGTCGTACGCGCCGCGGCTGCGGGAATCGGGCAGCGTGACGACTGGAATGGCGTCTTCGTCCAGTTTGGTACTGATACGGAGCTCGGTCGAAGGCGGGATAACTATGGCGCTGCATTTCATCACATATTCCGCCAGCTTTCGGAGCACCTGCCCAGAGGTCCGATCGAGTTGCCATTTCTGGTTTGGGCTAACACGATCACCCGCGAAGATGGTATTCGTCCGCATCCCTATGACAAGAATGTCGGAGTCGAGCGACTGCGGCAGTTCCTGGAGGCGAATTCACCCGACTCGGAGGATGCCGCGGCAATCGCGGCCGCTTCCTTGCCGTTTCTATCGCACCCCATGCGAATCGAGCTGCTTTTGCTCGCCCAGAAGCACGCCAGTCCCTGGGTGCGTCTTGAGTTCGGATGGGGTGCTGCGCTGCTTGGCTGGGAGGGTGCGCTGGAGTACCTGAAGCGCCTTGGGACGGACCCGCGATACTACGAGAGGGCAAGATCGTACTTGAATGCTGTCACGGGCGAATGGGAGCCTGAGTTCCTGCCGATTTGCGGTACCCCGGCGTTTCAAGCGATGGCGGGCGTAGCATCTTACCTGCGTGTGGATTTTAAGCATGATGCAACTCCTGACTACATCGAGCTTCTGGACCTGCGTGAAATAACGTGGCCAACCGAGGGGCGCGTGTTATCGGCACTCGTCCGATACCATGTGAGCGAGGGCCTGAATGTTAGCGGTCCTGGCGTCGCCTTGGTCTACAAGAACGCGAGGTACTGGGACACTCCCCGCATGTACGAGCAGCCTGACATCATGCAGTTATCACCTGTTGATATGTACTGCGCCATGGAATGCGACTATCGCCGCTTGTGTCCTGCATCCTCGCCGATCGAGGATTGGATTGCTGCCGGCCGGAAGGCGCTGCTGGAAGCTGATCCGACTTTCGGAGCAACTAACCCCGTGGTGCCGACGATGGTGTTCAAAGGATGACCGAGCGTTGACCGATTGGCCCGAGAGAGCACGCGTGGTTCTCGGTCAGCCAGTCGAAGATCCCGGAGGTGGTGGAACACATCATACCATTGTTGTTTCGGACTGCGTCGTATTCAGTAGAGACAACAAGGTGTATTTGCGACTTACGCTGCCCGACAATCCAGACTGCAAATCCGCCCCGTTTGGGCTTAAGGAAGCTGCCGTACGGGGGCCGGTGTTGACAGGTAATGAACCTACAGGAACCGCCATCCGCGCCCATTCAGTTCCGGAAGAGAGTATGATGGCAAGGACATGACTGCCCGCGAGCGATTCCATCTCACGATGTCATTCGGCCGGCCCGACCGGGTGCCGTGGCTGGAGGAGGGACTGCGTGACGATGTGCTGAGGCGTTGGGAAAGCGAGGGCCTGGCGCCGGGAGCCGATCTGGGATCGATCTTCCACTACGATCGTCGCGAACGCATCGAACTGGACCTGACCCCACGGCCGGCGATCGCGCTGCCGGAGGACTGGGCGCAGCGCGTGCAACGCTGGCGCGATCGCGACCACATCCTCGAACTCTTCGTGCATCGCGGGCTGTTCCTGACCATGGGCGTCGAAGCCTGGGCCAGCCTGGAGAGCGTGCTGTACCAGATCGCCGATCATCCCGACCAGGTGCGGCGGGTGCTGGATGAGCAGGCGCAGTACACGGTCCGGCTCATCGATCGGGTGCTGGCCGACGTCGAGGTGGACTGCGCCAGTTTCTCCGAGCCCATCGGCGACACGCATGGGCCGATGATCTCGCCGGCGATGTACCGCCGGGTGGTGCTGGCCAGTTATGGTCCGATCATCGAGGCGCTGCGCCGACACGGTGTGCGGACGATCGTGTGGATGACCTACGCCAACGCCCGCGTGCTGCTGCGGGATGTGCTGGAAGCGGGCTTCGACTGCCTCTGGGCGATGGAGGCCGAGAGCACGGACATGGATTACCGCGCGCTCAGACACGAGTTCGGGAAGTCATTGCGCCTGATCGGCGGAATCGACTTGGATGTGCTGCTGCGCGACGAGGAGGCCATCCGGCGGGAGATCCAAGAGAAGGTTCCGCCGCTTCTGGCCGAGGGTGGTTTCATTCCCCTGGCCGATGGGCGCGTGCGGGCGAGCATTCCGCTGCACAACTATCTCGCATATCGCCGGGCACTGGAGCGAATCACCACATAAACTGATATCGCGGGGCGCTGTGCGATGTCGCCGGGGAGGCGGCGGAGAAGGCGGAGAACGGGAATCTGGTGACTTTGTTGTCGCCTTTCGGGTTTGGCGGCCAGTATACGGTAGGGTGGAATGTGGTATGGACGATATCGAGCTACTGGGCAGATACGCGCAAGAGCAGGACCAGCAGGCATTTAGCACACTGGTTGAGCGGCATGAGGCCTGGGTGTACGCGGCAGCGCGGCGGCAGGTGCGGGATGAGCATGCGGCCGAGGATGTGGCGCAGGCGGTGTTTGCGATGCTGGCCCGGCGGGCGGGGAAACTCAAGGGATACCTCTACCTGAGTGGATGGCTGTTTCGGGCGCTGAGCTACTGCGTGGGCGAGGTGGAGCGGGAGCGGTTACGACGGAAGAGGCGGGAGGCGGAGGCAGCGCGGCTGCGAGGTGAGGTGACGAATATGGAAGCGGATTGGGAACAGATTGCTCCGGAGCTGGATGCGGCGGTGGGGACATTGGGGAAGAAGGATCGGGATGCGGTTGTTTTAAGGTTTTGCGAGCAGCGGCCGTTGGCGGAAGTGGGGCTGTGCCTGGGGATCAGCGAAAAAGCAGCGCAGAAGCGGGTGGAGCGGGCGGTGGGGAAGTTGCGTGAGAAGCTGGCGGGGAAGGGAGTGGAGGTGGAGGCGGGGAGTCTGGGGGCGATGGTGATGGCGCATACGGTGGAGGGTGGTATGGAGGGTGGGGCGGCGGGATTGGTGGAGAAGGTGATGGCGGGGATTGGGGATGGGGGTGGGAATGGAACGGCCGAGCTGATTGCGAAAGGAGCGATGAAGATGATGGTGATGGCGAAGGTGAAAGTGGTGGCGGTAGCAGCGATTGGTCTGACGTTGGCAGGCGCGGCAGTCTATGCGCAAAGCAGGAATGCGATGCTGGGCGGAACGTCGGTTCAACAGCCACCCCCTCAGCAGGCAGCGACGAATCCCGCGAAGGAGAGATTGCTGAGCTTCCCTGCGGGGGTGACGTTGGGGGCATTGTATCTGCGCGATGATCGTCCGCACGATACCGGCGGGCAGGACTGGAAGTATCTTGCGCCGGCAGCCGGACAGGTGCGGATTCCAGCGGGCAAGCAGGTCGAACTGCGCGTGAGCGGAGGGGCAGTGGGCCAACTCGCGAGCCTTGAGGCATTGCCGGTGGACTCGGTCTACCGCGTATCCCTGGATAACACGGCTGCGGATGATGCGGCTGTTGCAGCGGTACTGCCTCTGAAAGGCTTGAAGTCGCTGAGTCTTGGCCAGGCACGGATAACCGACCAGGTCGCGGCGACGATCGCGGGACTGGCGCAGCTTGAGGATCTGGAACTCACGAACACGGCGGCCGGACCCTCATGCCTTGCGGCAATCGGATCGCTCAGAAACCTTCGGAGCCTGGAGCTCTGGGGCACCAGGATTACTGACGCTGGCCTGCAACAACTGGCGGGGATGAACGAATTACAGTTGCTGGACCTCGGGCGCACCCATATCAGTGACGAAGGCATCGTTCTCCTGGGGAACCTGCCGAAGCTGCGGTGGTTAAGGCTCGGCAATGGAGAGATCAAGGGAGCAGATCAGGCTGGAGTGACGGACCGGGCTACGAACCAGATCGCCAAGTGGACGAGTCTGGAATCTCTGGATATGCAGGATACCTCGATAACGGATCGTGGGATCACTGCGTTGTCGAGGTTACCGCATCTCAAGGAACTGCGTATCGCCTATACACGCGTTACTGATGCTGGAATGGTCGATATCGCGGCAATCTCGACGCTTGAGAAACTGCAACTTCCCGACGGGATCACGGCGAACGGGCTGGTGTCGTTGGGTGACCATCCATCTCTGAAGCAGATTGATGGAATCTCCGGATTGGACGATCAGGCGCTGGCAATCCTTGCCCATCTGCCGGCATTGGAGGCCATTGAACTGAGCGGCCCGAGGATAACGGACGCAGGCATGGATTCGGTGGGGAGAATGCGATCCCTTCGACGGCTTGCACTGTACGAGTGTGCCGTCGGCGATGATGGATTCGCCAAGCTGGCACCGCTGCAATCGCTTGAGCAACTAAGTCTTGCTGGAACCCACATCACGCCCCGGGGGTTGGTTGCGCTAAAGGAACTCCGGCACCTAACGTTCCTTCGGCTGGGGGACAGTGCCCTTGTGCATGGAGGGCTGAAAAACGTCGCCGGTATGGAATCGCTGAGAACGTTGTGCCTTCAAGGAAACGGGCTTGCGTTGGACGACACGGTGCTGGCCGATGTCGGCCAATTGCCAGGACTTCAAGAGCTGATTGTGCAGAACTGGGACGCTCCGCACGCGAGTATCTCCGATGCCGGCGTGTCGCACCTGACAAAGTTGACGAAACTACAACAACTCATGTTGGACACTCCCGGGACATTGACCGATCGATCACTTGTGTCGCTCTCAGGGCTCCGTGAGCTGGGTTTCCTGCGTCTTCACGGCCGGTTTACAGACGATGGCCTGCGCGCATTGGAGGGCATACCTTTGCTGTCCTCGCTTGTGCTGCCCGGGAAGTTCTCGGACGAAGCGATGGCGAGGTTGCGGGAACGCGCGGCGTCGCTACAGGGCTTTATCATACTGGACAAATGAGTCTCTCGCGCAGAGCCGCAGAGGAAGAAAAAGCGTGTCTTCCGGTTTTCCCTGCGTCTCCGCGACTGCGTGAGGTAAGTATTTGTCTTTGGGAATTCTGGAAAGGTCGACATACCGGCAATCTTGAAGGAGTGGAGAAGATGATGACGATGGCAAAGGTGAAGGTGGCGGCGAGAGAAGAGCGGAGAGCCCCGATATAATCGGGATAAACTGCAAGCGGAAATGAAGGATGAAGGCGGGTGCATGCGGAAGAGATGGACGGCCTGAAGGCTGGACTTCGAATCCCGGCGCGCCAGGACTGAAGTGTGTACTACGGACGTGGCGTTCACCACCCGCGATAAACTTCCCGGCGATGGCCGATCTCAACAACCAGGACCACCAACCGCTCGTCCGCAATTGCATAGATGACACGGTAATCGCCAATGCGGATGCGATAGACGTCGTGGCCGGTGAGTTTTACGGCAGTGGCAGGGCGGGGATTATCTTGCAGGGATTCGATCTTGGCCAATATCCGGCGTTGCAGTGTTCGGTCGAAACTTCGCAGAACCCGAGCGGCACCGGCGGTGTATTCAATCCGGTATGCCATGCCTACAGCCCCAACTCGTGCTTCAGATCGGTATGAGAGACTGTACGGACCTTGCCGGAACGGTACTGGGCCAGAGCCCGCTGTGCTTTCTGCGCATCACGACGATCCTGCAGCTTAAGCCGGTCAAACTCAGTCTTGGGCACGAGGATGAACTCCCTGCCATTCATGCGCAGTGTGGAATAAGTCATTTGATCTCTCCAAGTGGCATTATAGGGGATCATGCCTTTGAGGGGCAATTGCGTCGTTGGGCCGTGGCGTTGTTCTTGATGCGCTGAATCTGCGAGAATCGGCGATGATCTGCGGATCAGGAGAAGAGCGGGGAGCGATGCATTCGGGATGAAGACGCGGATTGGAGATTGCGGGTATGCGGGCCAGCATGGAGCGGTGTCCGGAGTGTGGGACGGCGATTCCTGCTGAGCAGGTGGAGACGGGCCCGACTTCTTGACGGCCATCAGCAGATTGACGATGTACTGGCCCATGCCCATTGCGTGATCCATGCCGGTGAGGGCGCGAATGGGCGAAGAGAAAAGAGCGGAGAGCGAGAATGGCAGAAGGCGAGAGGGCGAGAGGGCGAGAGCGATAACGGAAGACATGCGTTTGGGATTCGGGATTCTGGATTGAGGAGCCGATCTCCTTAGTTCAGACGCCTACAAGCCGCTTTAGCCCTTCGGCCACCAGGGCAGCGCGGGTAGCACCGGTCCTGCGGGCGAAGGCATCCACCTGTCTGAGCAACCCGCGCTCGACCGTGATGTTGATCCGCTGTGCGCCGGCGCCAATGCGCGGACGCCCGCCCTTGTTAGCCGCTCGCTCCAGCGCCCGGCGTCCCCCGGCAGACAGTGGGCGTGTGTTGTCAAACGTCACCGCTTCGGCCTCCTCGCCGAGTCGGTCCAGTTCCGTCTTGCTCATCTTGTCAGGGTTGATTCGTTTCATCGCTCGCTTCTCCGTTCTCGATGCTTCTCCGCTTCCGTGAGCGGACGTGCATGAATCACGAACACCTCGTCCTCTTCCGTCAGCGAGAACACCACCTGCAACCATCGTCCGCCGTCGCCGCGTCCCGCAGCCCGGTATTTCCCGTCGCCCGTTTCCCGGTATCTTCCCCGGCGCACAATCCGCTCGCACTCTTCCATGCTCACGCCATGCTGGGTTGCGTGCTCCCGATTCCATTGCACCCATCGGAAGGTGTACTCCATGCAATCAATCATACACACCAAACCTCGCCGGGCAAGTGCCGCGGCACTGTTACTGTCGAACGGGTTACATGCATGCGGGCTCAACCGGGGCTGGCAAAGATGGGGCGACCACGGGCAGGCAAAGAGCGGTGTCCGGAATGTGGAACGGCGATTGCGGCAGAGCAGGCGCAGCCCGGCCAGCCTACTTCACGGCCATCAGCAGATTGACGATGTACTGGCCCATGCCCTTTGCGTGATCCATGCTGGTGAGGGCGTGAGGGGCGAAGAGAAAAGGGATGGGGTTGCGCCTTCTGCGATCAATGCATTGGAGATTGGAAATCGGAGATTACGCGGGCGACGTTTTCTGTGAAGGTCGAGAGGGCGTGAGGCGCATTGAGCTGAGGGCATGCACATTATTGTGTCAATTGCCGGCCATCGGATATAGAATGACATACTGAGGTAAACTGATGACCACGGCGATGTTAGTCAAAGGGCACTTGATCAGTCCGACCCACGTGGAACTGGAGGAACCGGTGAACTGCGCCGGCATGGAAGTCGAGGTATTGGTGCGGGCTCGCACGGAGGGGACGGAGGGATCGTGGGAGGCGTATCTGGCCGGTCTGCCGACGGGCACACGAACGGCCGGGAATATCAGGTCGCAGATTGAGCAGGAGCGTGATTCCTGGGGCACGCGATGACGATCTACCTCGATGCATGTGCGATCGTGTATGTCCATGAGGGTACCAGCGAAGTACGCGACAGCGTCGCGGCGTGGCTGCAAAAGGCATCTGGTGATGGAGCAGTGATGACCTCGGCGTTGTCTCGGCTAGAATGCCGCGTAAAGCCGTTGCGCGAGCGTAACGGCTCAGTTCTGGCCCTCTATGATCAATTTTTCTTGCGGCAGTCGCTCCGCATCCTGCCGTTGTCTGATGCTGTGCTGGACAAAGCAACGGAGTTGCGGGCTGGACTGGGGATAAAGACGCCGGACGCTCTGCATCTTGCCAGTGCGATCATTGCGCGTGCAGAGGTATTCGTCACCGGCGATGCCGCCTTGCAGCGATGCAAAGAGGTCCGTGTGGAAATGGTGCCGTAGGTCGCTGCGGCGGTTTGCCGTTGGTTGTTGTGTATCTGCGGATACGACCTGCGTGCTAGCAAAGAGGAATGTGGCGCGGCGATTCCGTCAGAGCGGGTGGAGACGGGCCCGACTACTTCACGGCCATCAACAGATTGACGATGTACTGGCCCATGCCCTTTTACTTGATCCATGTTGGTGAGGGCGCGAAGGGCAAAGAGACAAGGGATGGGGTCGCGCCTGTTGGTCGCTCCACTCCCCGGCGATGGCGTCCCTGTCTTACAGCGGCTTGCACCCATCTGTAGCGGCCGGAGCTTGCGTCTCTGTCCCGCTGGCTGCTTCGCTCGTCGTCACGGGTCCACCAACCCTATTCCTCCTCGTTCATTGCCATCGGGCCAGATCCGCTGCGCTGCGACTCGCCACATCTGAGTGCAAACCGCTCTGGGACGCCCCCGCTTCCACCACGAGTACGTGGAGCGCTTGCTGACGCTATAACGCACGTTCGTGCTACGCGCCCGCACGGCGGTCGCAGACTGCCCTCAGTCGCGTTCCGCGACGGCTATTTCACCGTTAACGTACCGAATCGTCGCGGCAGGAAGAAACCGCCCATGGTCGGAGACCAGCAGGAGCGTTCCTCGGGCCAGAGCGTCAGGCGCGTGCGGTAGACGTTGGCTTTGCACTGGCGGCCGGAAGGCAGGCCTTCGGGTCCGAAGGCTTCCAGGGGGATGGCGATTTCCAGTGACCAGAAGTCTTGGCCGCGGTAGGCTTTCACCTGCGCCTTGGAGTCCCAGGCGCTGCTTTTCCGTCCCTGGTACTGCTGCTCGAGGAGGGTCCCCAGGGAGTTGATGGCAAGCTGGAAGCAGCGCGGGCCGCTCGCATCGGGCATGAAGTAGATCTCGACGGAGTTTTCGGACCAGGTTGGGCCGTTGTGCTGTGTGACACAGTCGCTGATGCGATCCATGAACGGTTCGGGGCAATGCAAGCCAATGTAGAGGAAGCGGTTGTCGCGCAGGAAGCGGGCACGCGTAGTCGTCTGGGCGGGTGTGCCATCTTCTGCGCGAAGGGCCATGACCAGTTCGTCGGCCGCTTTCCATGCCGGGTCATCGAGGCGGCCATTTTTAAGGACCGGGGCTTTTTCGACCGGCCGGATTTCTGCCTTGGGCGGCGGGGGAGCGGCGGGCATGGTGTGGAGAGTGGCCGCGTTGTTGGCGATCGTGTTTTCACCGGCCGGGTCGATGGATTCGATGCCGCCGGCCTGCGTGGGCGTCTTTTGCGCGTTTTTTGTGTCTGGACAAAGGTTGCCGGTTACGACGTTGCCGCAGTGGTTCTCCATCCAGAGGCCGGCGAATGCGCCGGGGACCGAACGCGAATTATCCTGAATGAGGTTGTTGGCGATGATGTTGCCGAGGGCCCCGAATGCATCGATGCCGCGCTTGCCGTTGCGGGCGATGACGTTACCGGTGATGACGTTGTAGGCGTCGGGATCCTGTAGGCCGCCGATGCCATTGAGATGGTTGTCGATCAGAAGGTTGTTGGACACGATGGCGTTTCGCACGGCCAGGCAGAAGAAAAAGCCGTCCCAGCCGTTGCGCCGGCTGATGTTGTTCGTCCAGATGCTGCTGGAGATGCCGGTGCCGGGATGATAGCCGTTGCCGAGGCAATCCTCGACGAGGCACTCGGTGACGGTGGCGCTGCCACCTTGCGTGCTGATGCCGTCGCCTGGCCAGCGGCGGACGGTTACGCCACGCACGCGGAAGTTGTCGGAGTGGACGCCGTGGATGGCCGAGCAGGTGAAGTCGAGCATCCGCCTCGGGTCGTAGGTGCTGGGGCCGCCGTCCACCATCAAGTCCATCACCCCCGCGCCCGTGCCCTCACCCGCGATCCTGGGGGCCAGGATCATGGGGAAGTAGTTGGCGCCGTGCGCCCCGCCTTTGGAGTCATAGCACCGCTCGGGATCTCCGACTACCAGTGTCCCCTGGACGCGCGTGCCTTTGATGGCGGTGATGGTCATATGGCGCGCATGCCAGCCGGCCTGGGCTTTGTCGGCGATGTAGATTTCATCACCGACCTGCAAGCCCTCGACCGTGCTCAGTTCCGCGTCCATGCAGTGCGCTGTGGTGGGGGCTGTGAGATCGAAGAAGATCGGCGCCGGGCGCATGAGCACGGTCGCCGCTGCCTCGCCGCGCAAGGTCACGTTGGCGCGAAGCACGATGCTCCGGCGCACGAGGTACGTTCCGTGCGGGACAAAGACCATCCCGCCGCCTTCGGGGAGAGAATCGATGGCCTCCTGGATGCCGGCCGTCGGCGAGCCGCGATGGGCGGAGGGATTGACCGTGACGACCGGAAGATGCGCCTCAACTGATAGGGGATCTGATTTCATGGGCTAGATAATCTGGTTTCGCGGAGTTTGGCACCGATCTACGGGTGAGGGGAGCCGGGCCTTCATACTTTTTGTCCCCAGACCTTCTTTATCAGCTCTTTGGCAGTCCTGGCTTTTATCATGGGTCCAGTGGTCCAGACCTTGGGAAGGTCGTCCGGATGGCTCGATTCGATCTTCTTATCGCCATCGGGATAACCATCTTCCTGATATGTGAAGGGCGCTTTGAGCTTGTAGGGTTTTATGTGTTTTAGTTTTCCGATCGCTTCTATGACGCCTTCTCGTATCATCTCTCTCGCCCTTTCGGGCGCGATCGAAACTGCACTGTAGCGTGACAGGCCCTTCTTTACGGCCACGGCAACAAGTCCCTTGATGAACCTCTTGCCCTCCCTGCATGCCGCTTCATCGCCGGAGATCATTATCGTGGGAACATTGTAAGCGCCCGCCTTGAATGCGAAGATCCCAAACTCGCCGTGTGGTATGCCGTTGAGCCTGATTTCCCTCGTATCGAGGCTCATGGTGTGATAAAGCACACCACCTGGAGTTCTTGCCATCGCATGCGCCCCGATCATGAGCATGGCGTCAAACGAGGAATCCAGGCACGACATCATGCCGGGCCTGAATTTGCCATGCAGAACCGAACACCGCTTATCCACGTTCTCGAAATCAATCGTATACGCACCGCCGTGCGCATCGTCCACGAGAACCTCGGTTGCGCCGGCCGCGAAACATCCGTCAACCGCCGCGTTCACTTCACCCGTAAGAAGCCTGGAATACCTCTGGCGCTTGAGCATATTTGGAGGTGATTCATCCTTCCTCCATTCAAAATCAACAACTCCGCTTACTCCTTCAAGATCGGTCATGATGTATATCTTCATTGCTTTGCTCTTCTGAGTATTCGTGATTTCTGTCGATAGCAACTGCCGGAAACTCCTTGCAGGCCGGTCATGACATGTGCGTGTTGCATTGTACTCTCTGGGTGCGCCGCCCCCAAAAGGGAGCGCACGCACCGGCCGGCGCGGTGCATCCAAGGGGCGGAACGGCTCTGTCTGAACCTTTTCTTAGGGCCGATTACGTGCAATGAAGGATGGAGGCGAGAGACGTGGCGACAAGATCGTCGCCACTACCAGCGAAGCGGCCATACGGGTGCCGGTGTTGACAGGTGTCGGCCATCTGCCCGTAATACGCCGAATCGATTGCCCCGGGTAAAGGAGAGTCACATATGGCCATGACGGTTGCACCTGCGAAGAAGTCGGATCTGTGGATCCTGGAGAATGGGGATGTTCAGGTCGGCGTTCAGAAGTCCACCGGCTGGATTCGTTCTCTCACCTGGAAGAACACCAGCATCGACCTGTTCAAGCAGGTCCGCGGTGGCATTCCCGGTTATTTGGGTGGCATCCGCGTGTTCGACGAGCACGATCGCGCCTGGTACAGCGATCTCGATACGCCGTTCAAGTTGGCAAACGCGAAGAAGCGCGGTCAGACGATCGTCTTTGAAAAGCAGTTCAAGGATGCTCCGTTTCGGCTGATGCTCACGCTGAAGATCGATGATGACTGCCTGCATTGGGAGGTGGCGGCGACGAAGAGAAGCAAGAAGGTGGCCGACCGTTCGTTGCGCGTGTACTTCATCTTGCCATTGATCGCCGGATGGGACATCTGGGCGCCGTGTCTGGTGGGCGAACGGACGTTTGATGGCATGACGCCGTTTGAGCACATGTACACGCAGATCCCATACTTCAGCGAGCAGGAAGTCATCCTGCCGATGTGCAGTCATTACCACCGCGGACTGGGTGTGGGCTTTAGCGTGGTTGAGCCGATCGATGCCAACGTGCCGGCCGCCAAGTTCGTCTTCAACAACGCCGAGAAGTGCTTCAACTGGGGGTCGATGCACAAGGACATTCGCGATGTCCCCGTGCTGGAGACGGTCAACTATTACATCGGCCTGGTGGGTGATCGGCCGATGAGCACCAAGGTGATGGTGTTCTTCCACGAGGGCGACTGGCGGCCGGGCCTGGGCAAAGTCTATAAGCGCTGGCAGGAGTTCTTCGATCCGTGGAATGAAGCCATTTATGAGCGCGAGGGAGTGTTCCGCTGCGGCGGTGTGCATGATGCTGACCAGGTGGAGAAGTGGGTCCGCATGGGCGTCAAGACGCTGGAGGTGCACGGGCACTTCCAGGATTACTGCGACTATTTCCAGGATGGCAAGGACCGCTGGTTTACTATCCACGCGAAAGAGACGATGCGGCACCAGCTTATGAAGCAACGGAATGAGCAGGCGGCCAAGGCGGGCAAGAGCGTCGATCCGGCCGAGGTGGACCGCCTGCCGCAGCAGATCGAGGGATACTTCGCCACGCATAGCGAGCAGGAAGTCGCCGACCGATTGAATCTGCCGCTGCAGCAGGTGTTTCACACCCGTGAGGACATCAAGCGCAAGCTGGAGATTCTCGCCAACGCCGGCATCGCCTGTCATTGGTACTTCAATTACACGGATGGCTATCGACCGCGCGTCGAAGCGGCGTGGCCCGACAGCATCAGCAAGGATGAAGATGGCAAGCCGCTGCCGTCGGGCTGGTACATGTCGCACAACATGAATGCCGATCCGCGCTGGTCGTTTGGCCAGTTTGCATACGAGTCTGCACGGAAGATCTTCGATACTTACCCGACGCTTAGAGGTTTCTTCCTGGACTGCTTCCGTCACTTTGACATCGACTTCGGCCACGATGATGGCGTCACCGTCGTCAACGGCAAGCCGTGTTACAGCATGAATCGTTCCTACGATGACATCGAGAAGCTCATCAAGGAGAACATCATGCGGGCGAAGAATCTTACAAGCTTCGCCAACAAGCCGATGTCGGTTCGTTCGATGCGATATTGCGACGGGCAACTGCTCGAAGGCAACGGCGACAATTACGAGGAGAAGTTCTTCTGGGCGTCGATTGCCAACCCGATGTTCTTCATGTGGACGACCAATGAGGTCTCGCTGGATGAGAACCTGCGGCGAGCCGTGTGGCACGGCTGCTACCCGCGCGAGGCTGAGCCGAGCGAGGAGAACATCGCCCTGTACCAGAGGTACCTGCCGCTCTATGCCCAGTTCTCGCGGCGGGTGTTCTGTTTCGAGCCCGACCCGATTCGCCCGCCCGAGGGCAGCCGCGGCAAGTTGTACACCGTCGCGGATGGCTATGTGGCGAGCATCGTCAACCTGGCCATCGACGCTGGCGACCAGGTCACCTGGGCGAGGCGGCCAACCGCGCATTTCCGCGTGGCCCGTGGCTACGATGTGACTCGCGTCGGCCTGATGCTGCCCGGAGACAAACAGTACCGCGAGGTCGCCTTCAAGTTCGACGGCACGTTCCTGCGCGTGCCGATGGAGCGCTATTCGAACTGCGCGGTAGTGAAGCTGTTCGTCACCAGGAAGACGGGCAAGGCGATCGGCAAGGACACCTTCGCCAGCAAGCCCCGTGTTTGTGGCGACCCGGACAGTTCCTTCGAGGATATCTCAGATCGCTAAACGCTCGGTATTGCTGTTACCTTCCGCTGACTGCTAATGTGGATCATGCTTCCGCCGATCATCGCGGCGACCAGGCCCGCGGCCAGCGAGAGCACAACGCCCCAGGCTCCGCCGATGCGCGGGGCGATCAGGGCCATCTCGCGCAGGTTGGAGTCAACCACGCCGTTGCCCGCAAGGAGCGAGAGGCGTTCGGTGAGTGTCAGCAAGAGCGGGATTGTAAGGGCCCACACGACCACACCGTGCAGCAAGCCGAATCGGCTATCCAAGGTGGAAGCCAGGCACGCAGCAAGCCAGCCACCAGCTCCAAAAGCGATGATCGCGCTGCAGATAGACCAGAGGCCGGCGCCCAGCCCGTACGTCCCGTTCTCAGCAAATGCCGGGATGCCACAGGCGTACGCAAGGGCGCATGAGAACACGAGCAGCGAAACCGCCAGCAACGAGCCGGCGATTATGCCGCCCCAGGATACATGTGAACGCGCCATCGCGAGGGGCTGCCGTTCCAAGGCCTCGACCTCTTCGGGCGGTATAAAACCCCGCGACAGAACGTTCATTTCCGTCTTCAGGAATTCATTAGCGCTTATCATGGAGTCCTCCCTTCGATAAGCTGTAGGTTCTATGAGAATGCTATGGGGCGGCAGATCGGCAGTGCGAGCGAACTCTTGGGCGGCGTGATAGTGCCGGATCGCGGGATGAGGACGGCTCTACCGGCCGCAGCATTTCTTGCCGTGTGGCTCAAACACTAAATCGCGGCGTCGATGTAGTCTTGGCGCGGGGGCGTGAATGCATCAAGGACGATGGCGGTCTCATGGATGAAAGCGCCGTGGGGGACATTGGACAGCACGTGATAGCTGTCGCCGGGGCCGAGTTCGTGGAAGGCGCCGTCAAGGTTGAGGCGGAGGCGGCCGGAGACGATGTAGCCGGCCTGTTCGTGAGGATGGGTGTGAATGGGAAGATCCCGGCCGGCTTCGAGGGTGAATTCGACGAGCATGAGCGTTGGGCCGTGAACCAGTGTGCGGCGTGTGATGCCGGGGAGGGCGGTGACGGGGTTGGTGTTGGTGTGCTTTAGGATCATTATGTGCCTCGCAGTAAGTAAGTGCAGAATGGCAGTATACCGGCAGAGTAGCGAAGAGCGACGGCACTTCAGTTGCGGTCAGAGCAGGCTACGGGATGCGTTTTGCCGGCGGCAACTCGAAGCGCTGCACCTCCTGATACACGCGGGCGGATTTGGAGACGGACCAATGCGACACGATCTGCATGAATGTGACCCGATGTCTATCTGGTGTGCATTCCACGATGAGGCCACGATCCTCCGGAAGATCGACAACGAAACCCGTAGGCGTCGGCACCCGTTCAAGCATCGCTGCATCTCTGATTGGATAACCGGAGGCAACAGCTATGCGATGAGCGGACGCATAGTCTTGTCCGACCGTGATCATGGGATTCGATTGCTGATGCATCGCATGATCTTCGCGGCAGGCAGACACCGTGATCATCATCATCAGGAGTGCTATCGCTTTGATTGCGACGTAGGTGCCGGAAGAGGGAGGGCGTCTGTAGTCGCCTTGAATATGCTCACGGTGATGGCGTGAACGCCAGCCGCGCGGATCACCACGGAGCCATGCGCCGTACGTTGTGACTACGCAGTGATACCAGTCGCGCCAAGGAGCGAGTGCCGACATGCTCCCATTATGCAATCGGAAGTGCTTGATTGCCAAAAGCCCACCCACAGCAGTGGGTGGGTTTTCCTCATCTGCGGGGAGATCGCTAATGCGCAAGAGTAAGCCCAGGGACTGCTGTCCCTGGGCTTTTGGAGGTTTGTTGTGTGTGACGGGCTTTGTGCGGATGAGGGGCTAGAAGCCTCCCATGCCTCCCATGCCGCCCATTCCACCCATGCCACCGCCCATGCCACCGCCGCCGCCGGGGGGCATCTCGGGCTTGTCCTCCTTGATCTCGCTGACGATGGCGTCAGTTGTCAGGAGCAGGCCGGCGATGCTTGCAGCGTTCTGCAGGGCAGAACGCTCGACCTTGGTGGGGACGAGCACGCCGAATTTGACCATGTCGCCGTACTCGTGGGTCAGGGCGTTGTAGCCAAAGTTCACGGCATCGTTTTCCTTGACCTTCTGGCAGACGACCGCGCCGTCGACGCCGGCGTTCTCGGCGATCTGCTTGATCGGGGATTCAATCGCGCGGCGCACGATCTCAACGCCGACCTTCTGGTCATCGTTGGCGGCCTGCTTGCGGACCTTGTCCAGGCAACGGGCGGCCGCGCGGATGGTGCTGATACCACCGCCGGGCAGGATACCTTCCTCGACTGCAGCGCGGCAGGCGTGCAGGGCGTCCTCAACGCGGGCTTTCTTTTCCTTCATGGCGACTTCGGTGGCCGCCCCGACGTGGATCTGGGCCACGCCGCCGGCGAGCTTGGCAAGACGCTCTTGGAGCTTCTCGCGGTCGTAGTCGCTGGTGTTGGTATCGATCTCGCGCTTGAGAGCTTCGATGCGGCCCTTGATGGCCTTCTCGTCGCCGGCGCCTTCGATGATGGTGGTGTTGTCCTTGTCGATGCTGACCTTCTTGGCGCGGCCGAGCTGAGAGACTTCGAGGTTCTCAAGCTTGATGCCGAGCTCTTCGAAGATCGCGGTGCCTTTGGTGATGATCGCGATGTCTTCAAGCATCGACTTGCGGCGATCGCCAAAGCCGGGGGCCTTGACGGCGCAGACCTTGATGGTGCCGCGGAGCTTGTTGACGACGAGAGTGGCGAGGGCTTCGCCATCAACCTCTTCGGCGATGATCAGGATCGGCTTACCGGCCTCGGCGACCTTGGAAAGAATGGGCACGAGGTCGCGAGCGGAAGAGATCTTCTTTTCGTGGATGAGGATGTAGCAGTCTTCGAGGACGGCTTCCATCGCGGTGGCATCGGTGACGAAGTGGGGCGAGAGATAGCCCTTGTCGAACTGCATGCCTTCGACGAGTTCGATGGTGGTCTCAAGGCTCTTGCCTTCTTCGACGGTGATAACGCCGTCTTTACCAACCTTGTCCATCGCGTCAGCAATCATTTTGCCGATCAACTCATCCTGGTTGGCCGAGCAGGTGCCGACCTGGGCGATTTCCTTGGAGGAGTCGACCTTCTTGCTCATCTTCTTGAGCTCTTCGATGATGCCATCGACAGCGAGGGTGATGCCGCGCTGAACCTGGGTGGCATTGGCGCCCGACGCGATGTTCTTCATGCCTTCAGCGAAGATGGCTTCGGCATAGATGGTGGCAGTGGTGGTGCCATCGCCGGCGACCGTGCTGGTCTTGCTGGCGACTTCCTTCACCATCTGCGCGCCCATGTTTTCATAGGAATCCTCAAGCTCGATCTCCTTGGCAACGGTCACGCCGTCTTTGGTGACCGTGGGCGAGCCATAGGATTTTTCGAGCACGACGTTGCGGCCGGAGGGGCCGAGGGTGACTTTGACAGCGCGGGCGAGTTTGCGCACGCCGCGGAGGATGGCCTCACGAGCTTCCTGGTCAAATATGATTTTCTTAGCGGACATTGGTTGGTTTCTCCTTGATTCCCGACTGGGTACGAACCAAAGCCCACGGACGGCAGTCCGGGGGTCTTGCTCCGAAGTTCAACTACTCCACGATCGCCAGAACGTCATCCTCACTCATGATCATCAGTTCTTCGCCGTCGATCTTGACTTCGGTGCCGGCGTAGCTGGTGAAGAGGACTTTGTCACCCTTCTTGACGTTGAGCGGGGCGCGGGTGCCATCTTCGAGGCGCTTACCTTCGCCGACGGCGATGATGGTGCCCTGCTTGGGCTTTTCCTTGGCACTATCGGGAAGGACGATACCGCTCTTGGTCTTGGTCTCTGCTTCGAGGCGCTTGACCAGGATCTTGTCACCGAGAGGACGCAGCTTAGCCATGTTCGAGACTCCTTACTTGTGTATAACCTTGACGTCTTGGGGCTTCTGATGCCCCATCGTATTTCGTTTCGGGAACTGCCTGCCGCGGGCTTTCTTCCCTTAGCAGTCAATTCGGCACGGGCCAGCGGCTTTCGTAATAGCGCCGCAGGACCCGAGCGATGGCATCGAGCAGCCGGTCCATGTCGATGGGCTTCGGGATGACGCTGAAGACATCCATCGTCAGCGCTTCACGGAGCAGGTTGTTCGACAACCGGTCTGCCAGCAGGATGGCCGGCGGGGGGTTCTTTACCACCTCGCGCATCAGCTTGATGGCTTGCATGCCGCCAATCTGAGGCATCTGGACATCCAGCACCACCACGTGCACCTGCTGGCTCTGGACCATTTCCAGGGCCTCTCGGCCGGTGCGGGCAACGAGAGTTATGATGCCTTGAGGCTCCAGGAGCCTGCGAACGGTCAGAGGGCTGCCATCCGGCTCGTCGGCCAGAAGCACCGTAAAGCGGTTATGGCTGCTATCGAGCTGCATGACACATCTGACATTCGCGCACCATGACAATCGTGCGTGCAAAGAAGGTAGGCAATGAGCGTGCCGGGATGGACGGCGGAGACCAGCGTCATCGTAAGTGTCGCCATAATATGAAGTTACGATATTGTCGACGTGAGTCGCAATCTCGGTGATTGCATGGAGATGCTGCCAAAGACAGGGGGCAGGTAGCGGTCGGCTGCCGGTTTGGCAGAAGAAACAGCGCCATCGGAGGGGTAAAGCATGCCATCTGGCGTCGTCGTGACCGCGTTGGGCAGGTGGGTTAGAATGGAGGGTCTGATGTTAACGAGATTGCTCAAAGCCAAGCTGCACCATGCAGTTGTGACACGGACGAACCCGGAATACCACGGCAGCATTACTATTGATGCCGACCTGCTCAAGGCGAGCGGGTTGCTTCCCTATGAGGCTGTGCTGATCGCGGACTGTGAGAATGGGAACCGGTTCGAGACCTACATCATTCCAGGGCTCGCGGGTAGCAAGGGGATTGAGATCAACGGCGCGGCGGCAAGGCTGTCGAAGGTCGGTAACCGGGTGATCCTTATGGCGTTTGCGCTCTACTCCGGCGATGAGGTGGAAGAGCATGAGGCGACAGTCCTGGTGCTGGACCACGCCAATAACATCACCGAGACTGTAAGGCATCGGGCGATGCAGGACTAAGCTCCTCACGCCGTCCGCCGGCTTGACATAGCAAGGCGCCGAGGGAATCGAGTGGCTTCTCAAACTTTGGAACGGGGGCTACCATAGTGGCATGGTACTGCACGGCGTGCAACTCGATCCGAATGCCATCGCTGAATTCTGCCGGCGTCATGATGTTGCGCGCTTGCAGGTGTTTGGCTCCATTCTCGGCGATGAGTTCAATGACGATAGTGATGTTGATCTGTTGATTGAGTTCCGAAAGGGGAAGCGCATCGGGTTACTGGGGCTGTCAGCTCTCGAGTTAGAGCTCTCCCGATTGATCGGACGGAAGGTCGATCTGCGCACACCGAATGATATATCGCGGCACTTTCGCGCGCGGGTGATGGCGGAAGCACAGGTGCAGTATGCCTCCTGAAAAGCGCCGCCTGTTGGATCGCGATCGTATGGTGCACATGCTTGAGTCGGCCCAACGCGCCTGTGAGCTCATTCAGAACAAGCGACGCGATGATCTGAAAGCCGACGATGTGCTGGCTCTGGCTCTAATGCGGCTCACTGAGATATCGGAGAGGCCGCGTATCACGTCTCGGAGGAAGGGCATGCATTACTGCCCGAATTGCCATGGGAGCAGATCGTCAACATGCGGCACCGAATTATCCATGGGTACTATGACGTGGATCTGGACATTCTGTGGGACACAGTGGAGATCGATTTGCCTCCTCTGATATCAGTCCTTCGCAAGGTGATTCACTAAAGCACCAGCCAACAATGTTGGGGAGCGGCAGAGAGTGTTCTACGGCCGCAGGCGGACGACGATATCCGGCTGAGGTCGTGGGGCGCCCGATTCTTTGCCGCCGTCGTCTTTTCCATCTGGACCAACGCTGTAGAGTATGCCTTGGTCGGGATCATAGTTCATGGGCTTGCCGGCGGTGAAGGGGTCTGTGGGGATAGAGGAAAGGTATTTGGGCGCCAGGTCGCCGATCTTTCTGGGCAGCTTTCCGCCGTTATCAAGGGCAAAGCATCGTGTCCCCAGCGCGATGGCCGCAAGGCGCCGGCCGGCGATGTGGCGGTATTGGGCCTCGAATATCTTATCTGCCGATAGCATCGCTGCGGAGCGGAAATAGCGATCTGGGGCGGCGACGGGCGGGTTGGGGAGCTTGGATCGCAGCATCGGCCAATCTGGTGCGGAGGCGGCCGCGATGAGGTCGTGGTAGTAGGGAAGGAGCTGATGGGCATCCTCAAGGGCGATACGTTTTACGATGGAGGGGTCCAGGTTGGGCTGGGGACGTGGGGCTTGGGAGGGGTTGATAATCTGGTCCAAATCGGCGGCGCTAATCCTGTCTTCTGCAATGGCGAATGCGAGGTCAAATACATTGACCCGCTCGGTCATAAGAGCCAAGCGCAGCTTTTGCTGAATGCTCTTATCGTCGAGTAACGCCGCGGCAAGCTCCAGAGCACGTTTCCGTGCGGGGCTGGTCGTGGGGGCCTTGAGAGTTGGCGCGATCTGGTCTGCGGCATCGGTAGCATGCCGGCCGATGCCTAGCGCAACCAGATGCGAAATCAAGATCTGTGACTGATCCGCAGTACGGCTTAAGCCCAGGAGCTGGCCGATGCGCTGTAGTGCCAGATCGTCGTTGTCTTCATGATGCGCGGCGACAGCAGAAGCGCGGACGACGATCGCAACGCCTCGCAATTTGGCGAGGTCAGGAAGAGGAACCGTGATCAGCGGTGATGCCAGCTTGAACTGCCAATCGAACTCTCCTTTGGCTAGGGCGGCGCCGACCAGATCCAGGGCAGTGGCATTTTCAGCGGTGACTTCGCGCAGGGTCTGGAGTGTATCGGGATTGAGCGGATCGAGGGGATCTATCCGCGTAAAGCGATTGTAAGCGGCCGTGCTTGTGTCGATGGAGTCATAGGCGGAGCGGATCTCGAGCACGCCATTGGCGGTATCCGGCACGGCCGGCTGTTTCAGGTCATCGACTGTGGTTGGTTCGCCGGCCGCATGAATGGCCGCCATGTCGGCCTGAAGAACGTTGCGGGCCTCATCCAGCGAAGCATCGGCCGCGAGAGAGCACTGGCTCGAACCAAGCAGAGCAAATACGGCGAGGATAGCTGTAATGCGATTCATAGATCACACAGATGCCGGAGACACGAGCAGCAGATTCCAAAGGTTCTGGCATTTGCCGGACACTCTTGGCGAGTATTCACCTAGTTGGTACAACCTGCACGTCTCGATAATAGTCGATTGGAGCATATGAGCGAACGTAAGTTGTTGAATGGTGATGAGGCGGTGGCACAGGCGGCTTTGGACGCTGGAGTAACCCTTGGAACGGGGTATCCCGGCACGCCATCGACCGAGATCCTTGAGAATCTCGACCTGATCGGGGGCAGGGCGCAGTGGGCACCGAACGAAAAGGTGGCGTTGGAGGTCGGGTTGGGTGCGGCGTATGCCGGTGCCCGCGTTCTGGTGACGATGAAACATGTGGGCGTGAACGTGGCCGCCGACCCGTTGTTTACGGCAACCTATACCGGGGTGCATGGGGCACTGGTGCTGATCTCAGCCGATGATCCGGGGATGGCCTCCAGCCAGAATGAACAGGATAACCGCAGGTACGCCTTGGCATCGGGCTGCCCGATGCTGGAGCCTTCGGATTCACAGGAAGCATACGACTTTGTTCGCACGGCATTCGATATCTCGGCGAAGTGGAAGATCCCGGTGATGCTGCGGATGACCACGCGCGTCTGCCATTCGCGGACGGTGGTGCAGGCGAAGGCGAAGGCGGCGAATGTGTCCGCGCCGGCCTTCGTACGCGACATCAGAGGGAAAGTGATGATCCCGGCGTATGCCCGGCCAGCGCACAAGCTGCTGCGTCAGAAACTGGGAGAGATGGCGGCATGGAATGAGACGAGCGAACTGAATAAGGTGATTGTCGGCTCGAAAGACCTGGGGATCATCACCAGCGCGATCTCCTATATGCACGTGCGCGAAGCAGCGCCTGAGGCGAGCGTTCTGAAGCTCGGGTTCACCTATCCGCTGCCGATCGAGAGAATCCGGCAGTTTGCGGCGGGTGTGACGCGCTGTGTGGTGATTGAAGAAGGTGATCCGTATCTGGTCGAATCGATTCGGGCGGCCGGGATTAGTGTCGAAGGCAAGCCGGAGATGTACCGCTACGGCGAGCTGAATGTGGATCGCGTGAAACGGATCATCGCCGGCGATGTTTCGGCCGAGCCGGTGCCGCCGCGCGGGAAGCCGCCGCAACTGTGCAATGGCTGCCCGTATCGCACGGTGTACGAAGTGCTCAAGCGGCTCGACTGTATCGTTGCAGGTGATATTGGGTGCTATACGCTGGGAGTCCTGCCGCCCTTTGAGGCGATGGATACCTGCGTGTGCATGGGCGCGAGCCTGGGCGTTGGGCTGGGCATGCGGCATGTGCTGCCCGAGCAGGAAGCCCGCCGCGTGGTCAGCATCATCGGCGACTCGACATTCATGCATACCGGCGTGAATGGCTTGATCGAGATGACCTACAACCCGCCGACGACAGGGCATGTGCTGATCATCCTGGACAACGGCACCACCGCGATGACCGGCCAGCAGGAGCATCCAGCGACCGGGCGCACGCTCGATCACGGACCGACGAACAAGTTCATCATCGAGGACTTCTGCAAGGCCGCGGGCGCGAAGAACGTCGATATCATCGACCCGGTGAGCAAGCCCGCCGAGTTTGAGGCGATGCTCAAAGGACGCCTGGCCAGCAATGACCTTTCAGTGATCATCGCCCGCAAGCCGTGCCTCCTGGCAGCCGGGAAGATTCGCGAATACGAGAAGATCAACGCGGAGAAACTCGCCAGCGCGAGCTATTGCAAGGTGTAAGATCAGAGGTACGCAATGAAGACGGCTGTAACGAATGTTGTGTTTGCCGGCCTTGGTGGGCAGGGCGTGGTTAAGGCGTCGGATATCATGGCCGATGCGGTGTTCCGCTGCGGGCATGATGTGAAGAAGGCCGAAGTGCATGGCATGAGCCAGCGCGGCGGGTCGGTGTCGTGTGATGTGCGGTATGGGAAAGAGGTCTTCTCGCCCATGGTGCCGGCGGCTCAGGCGGATTATCTGGTGGTGCTTTCGCCCGACCAGGTGGATAACAACCGCCAGGCGCTGCGGCCCGGCGGTGTTCTCATTACGCCGGATCTGGTGGATGCGACGAAATTGGAGAATGCCAAGAGTCTGAATGTGGCGATGTTGGGAGTACTGGCGGCGAAGATGGATGTGCCGATCGAGAAGTGGAAAGAAGCGATCGCGGCGGCGCTGCCGGAAAAGCTGCTGGAGACGAATCTGCGGGCGTTTGAGACGGGACGGCACATCGGCGCACGGCTCTGACGGCCGGATAGCAGATGCAGGCCGAGGGCTGCACGCAGGAGCAACCGTAGCGCTCATTCCCGCGGGAGGAACACGGTGAAGTTGGTGCCTTCGTCGGGGCAACTCGACATGGTAACGCGGCCGCGGAGATAGGTCTCCGTGAACAGGCGTACGCTATAGGTTCCCAGACCACGGCCCGGCCCTTTGGTTGAGAAGGATCGCTGGAAGAGTTGCAGTTGCACCTCGCGCGGGATGAAGCCGTCATTGTGAACGCGGAAGAAGACCTCGTTGCCGCGCGTGCCCCAGTCGAGGGTAACCGCGCCGCCCTGGGGCGAGGCCTCCAGAGCGTTCTTGATCAGGTTGACAAGGACGCGGCGGACGATGCACGCATCACTTGGAAGAGTTATATCGGGCTGTTTAGAGACAATGATCTGGCGATTGGCGGCCGGCTCATGGTGCTGCAGGAGTCTGGCGGCTTCGCTGCACACGCCGACGAGGCTTATGGGCGCAATCTGGGCGCGCAGCTCACCGGATTCCGCCCGCAGCAACTCTTCGAAGCTGGCGATCTCATCTGCAAGGCAATGTGCGGCGGATAGCGATGCCGCTTCGTATTCCGGCGGTGCGCCATGCCCGGAAGAGAGCTGGAGATACCCGAGCAGAGCACCCAGGAGGTTCCGGACATCATGGAAGAAGATTCGCTCAAGGGCTCGGCGTCTTTTCTCATCTGCGATGTCAACCAGGCTCATGACGGTGAACGGCTGACCATTGCATTGCAGGGGAACGCAGGAGACGCGAAGATCCAGCGATCGGTTGGTCTGGGCCTGAGTAATGCGGCATTCGGTGGTGCAAGGACGGCCGGCGCTGGCTGCGGCGATGGCTCTGGCAGCGCCGCAGAACTCACATGCAGGATTGGTGCCGCAGCCACCAGCGCATCGTGAGTTGCGGCAGTCCATCGCCTCGCCAGGGCGCAGGCCATACATGCGCTCGCGCGGCGTGATGCCGGTGAGGCGAGCGGCGGCCGCGTTGCAGAAGACGATCTGGCGGCATTCATTGAGAACGAGGACCCCGCCGGGCATTGCATCGAGCAGCGGCACGGCCTGGAGCTGGGCAACCACGGCGGCCGTCTGCGTGAGGATGGCCTGCGGATCACGTCGCTCCAGAGATGCCAGAATGGATGGGATGCTGTCGTGGTCAGGTGTCATGTGAATCTCGTTACGCCAACGCAAGGCACTTTCTTTCCAGACTTCGAAGGAATTCTCTCGACTGAAATGTGTTTTGCCAATCTACAGAGCTCTCGGGGCGATAGTTTGGCGCCGTCTTCAGGACCAAGAAGCGTTTCCTCGCGGCCTACTGGGTTCGCGCTGCCGGGTTTCCGAGCATGCGGCGGATGGCGCGGATGGCGCCAAGATGATTGGTGAAGTCGTTCAGCGGCCGGGAAAAGCGAATCAGCGTCGGATCGGTGGCCCAGGGGCCGGGCCGAGGCTCCGGAGGCGTGACGAACCAGTCCTTCGGGTCATGAGATTCCACAGCCGTACGAACCAGTTCATTAGCCTGAGCGAGCACCTGGGTGATCTCTTCCAAGTTGGCCGACGCGGTTATTTCGGGCATATGCCTTTGCAGAGGAGATTGCAGCAGGAACAATTGAAATCCGCGGAGTTCGAGCAGATGGCGAAGGATGCCACGAATGCTCTGGCAGTCGCCGCCCGGGATTACGTCGAGATTGGCCTGGTCGAGTCCCTCAAGGGAAGCGTCGGTCCGTGCGATCTGGTTGGCGAGGATAGCAAGCAGGACCTGGGTTTGCGGATGCGGCCAGCCGGTAGTTGTCTCAAGGTCGTTCATAGCGCCGCCAATTTGACCTCAAGTCCTTGGTTTGGGCAATGCACGGCCCACTCAGGAGACGTTGAACCAGAGCCAACTGTGAGGTCTTGGTGCAACAAAGGGGTCGGGAGTCTTTTAAAAAGACTCCCGACCCCTTTACTGTAGGCGATGCCCTACATGGTCGTGAAGTCGCGGCCTTTCGGGTCGGCAAGCGACAGCACTACCGCATCAACGTGCGCGGGGTGGGCCTCCGCCAGTGCGCGGGCGGCCGCCCGCAGTGTTGCTCCGCTGGTCAAGACATCATCAACCAGCACGATTCGCTTGCCGACAAACTGCTGCGCTCTTCCGCGCAGGATGAATGCGCCTTGGACATTGCGCGCCCGCGCCGTGCGTGAGCGCAGCGATGATTGCGCTTCGGTGTGCCGCAAGCGCCGGAGGGCGTGAACAAGCGGCTTGCCGTGGATTCCCGCAATCTCTTCGGCCAGAAGCGCCGACTGGTTATAGCCGCGGTGCATTTGCCGCAACCAGAACAGGGGCACGGGCACAACCATGTCGGCGGCCTGCAGCAACTCCGCGGCGACCTCATCCCGCGCGAGCATATTGCCCAGTTCCTTGCTCAGCGTCCATCGGCCCGCGAACTTCAGGCGCAGCACCAGATCACGCAGAATGCCAGAGTGCGTGCCAAGGCGCGCGAATCGGCCGATCAATCGGCCTGATCGTCCCAGGCATCGAGCACAAGGCACTCGCGCCTGCGGCAACGGGAACGCGCAGGTGCCGCATCGAGCTGCGCGTGCCAGTTCATCCAGTGCGGCAGCGCAATCTTCGCACAGCCATCCAACGGAGGGCCGCTGGCAATGCTCACAGTGGCGCGGCAACATCAGATCCACCGCCGGTTCGGCCCAAGCACGGATTGCGCCCAGAACGCAGAGCATGGTAAGCAGTTTACCGCCTGAAGGGTGCCGCCGCACACCAGATTGCCCGCCTTGCTCTGCTCCGTTAGCATCAATGAGCTCGAAATGGCAGATAGAAGCGAACAATCCCCGGTCCAGGTGGTGCCGCCGGCATCCCCAGCCAGGAATCTGCGCGCGGCCGAATCGCTGGTACCGCACGTGGCTGGTCAGATGCCGCCGACACCGATCCTGAACCATCTTGTGATCGGCATTAACGGCGGGAGGGGCAGATAGTGGGCAGAACACTCTTCCAATATCTGTTCAAGGATCTGGTGCGGATATTCCTCTTCTCGGCCGTGGTCCTTGCCGGCATCATGAGCTTTGGAGGCTTGCTGCGTCCGATGACGCTCTACAGCCTCGATGCCCTGCAGGTCGGCGAGATGTGGCTATATCTGATGCCCGCGATGATGAGCTATTCGCTGCCGATCGCGGCCGTGTTCGCCACATCGATGGTCTATGGCCGGCTGTCGGCCGATAACGAACTGACGGGCTGCCGCAGCGCCGGCATTGGCTATGCGTCGATTTGCAGCCCGGCCATCGCCCTGGGCATCTTCTCGGCGATCCTGAGTCTGTTGTTCCTGGGCTTTGTGGTGCCGTTCTTCTCGCTGCAGGCGCAGAAAGTCATCTTCGCTAATGCCGCGCAACTGGTGGCTTCGGACATTGAACGCACCCACTCATTTACACCACCATCGCAGGGGGGCAGGAATGCGCCGACGATCTTTGCCCGCAGGGCCGTCATTCCACCCACATCGGGTCGCGGAGGCGAACAGGTGGTTATTTTGGAACAGCCCACGGTCCTGACCTACGCCAAAGATGCCCAAGACCCTTCGCTGCAGGTGCCGCGTGTGTTTTTCCTTGCCAGTAAGGCGACGCTTTATATCCGCCAGAATGACGAGGGCGAGGTGCAGATATGGGGCGTGCTTGAGGATGCTAGTCGTTTTACACGCGCTCTGGTAAGCAGATCGCAGGGAGGCATTGGCTATCAGGCGATCGGCCCGATCAACATGCCTTCACCACTGGAACAGAATGTGAAGTTTATGGATATCCGCCGGCTCAAGGAACTGGCCGCGGATCCCGAGAAATCCGGTCGTATCCGCTCGGCCATGCGAGAGTTCATCGAGCAGGAACAGGGCACCCGTATCCTGCAGGGCATCGTCAAGGCCGCCACCGGTTCGCCGGAAGGCTTTGTTTTCAACACCGGCGAGCAGGGCGAGAATCCCCAACTCATCGCTCCCGGAGCAAGTGTCCGGAAAGAAGGTTCCGGTGATCGGAAAGACGGCTCCGGGTTGCTGTTGACGGCGGGAAAAGAGCCGATCCGCATCCTCCGTAAACGCGGGGGCGGACGCACCTATGAGGCAAAGGCGGCCTCACTTCACGCGGATATCGATAATGCGGCTGGTGTCGCCGACGTGACTGTCGAGTTGCGCGATGTTGGCATCCCTGATCCAGGCGGCCGGATCGATCGGAAATCCGAAGTCCAGATTTACTCAATCCCCATGTCCGATGAGATCCGAGTTCTCCAGAAGCGGAACTTGAGCGATTACCTTCACGAAGAGAAGCCATCGGCAGAGCCGGAGCGCAAGCTCATGCGTCAGACGATTATTGCGCGCAATGAGGTGCTGGCCGAGATGCACGCCCGCGCTTCCTTCGGTGTTAGCTGCCTGGTGCTGGTTCTGGTGGGCGCGGTTCTGGGCATGCAGTTCCGCTCTGGCGATTTCCTTACAGCATTTTCCGTGAGCGTTATTCCGGCGATTATCACCATCACCCTGGTTGTTGCCGGAACTCAGAGTGCACGCGATGTATCTGACAGGACGCTGCAGAACCCGATCTGGCTGGGCCTGACTCTCATCTGGCTGGGCAATGCCATCGCTGCAGTTCTTGCCTTGGAGCTCTATAACCGCATCCGCAAGACGTAGGCCCTGGGTGTTCGCGCTGGCGAATGTGCTGTAACATCCCTGCATGTTCGGATCGCATCTATCGATCGCCGGTGGCATGCACAACGCTCTGCTGGAAGCCGAGAAGCTCGGCATGGGCACAGTCCAGGTGTTCACCAAGAACCAACAGCAGTGGCGCGTGCCGCCGTTGGGCGATGACGCGATCGAGCAGTGGAAGGCGCACTGCACCCGTCTGAAGTTCCGCCACACCGTCAGCCACAACAGCTACCTGATCAATATCGCCTCTCCCGATCCGGTGATCTGGAAGAAGAGTATCGAGTTGCTGAAGGAAGAGCTGCGCCGATGCGTGGCACTGGGGATCCCATATCTGGTCATGCATCCCGGCGCCCATATGGGTCAAGGCGACGCGGCGGGGATCAAGCGGATCACGAAGGCGCTGGATCTGGTACATGGCGCGGTGCGATCCGACGTTGTGCTCACTTGTCTGGAAGGAACGGCCGGGCAGGGCACCTGCCTGGGCCATCGTTTGGAGCATCTGGCCTGCATCGTCGAACAGGTGAAAGATGAAAAGCGGGTGGGTGTCTGTCTCGATACCGCGCATCTTTTCGCGGCCGGTTACGATTTTCGCGGCAAGGGATATGCCGCGTTCCGCCGCGAGATATCCAGGACAATCGGCATCCGTCGGGTGAAAGTCTGGCATATCAACGACTCCAAGAAGGATCTGGGGAGTCGCGTTGATCGGCACGATCATATCGGCGAAGGCAAGATCGGTCTGTCGGGCTTCAGGGAACTGATCCAGGATGATACGTGGGCGAAGATGCCAAGAATACTTGAAACGCCCAAGGAAAAATCGCCCGATGGCCGCGATTGGGATCTAGTGAACCTGGAACGGCTCAAGGGGCTGGTGTAAGACGACTGCACGAAGGAAGCGTCTGCAAGCTTTAGTTCGAGGAGCGAGGCAATGAGTGGATTCTGGCATGACGATTGGGATCAGGTTCGCAAGCATTTTGTCCGATGGTGGAAGCGCGAGGGCATGATGTTCAGCGTATACGCGCCTCGGCGCAAGCCTTGGGAAGACATCCGCGAGCCCGCCACTTCCGTCACGCTCGAAGCACGCTGGCTCGATCCTGTCTACCGTGCGCAGCGCGGAATCTACGAGATGTCGCGCGCTTTCTATGGTGCGGATGCCTATCCGAGTATCGACACCAACATCGGACCGGGCAGTCTGGGCACGTTCATTGGCTCGCCACCTCATCTTTCGCCGGAGACCGTCTGGTACGATGCGAACATCACCGATCCTGAGACTCATCCGGAGTGTCGTTTCGACGCGAATGACCATTGGTTCAAGGTTCATTGTGCTCTGCTCGATGAGGCGATGCGCCAGTGCAAGGACCGCTATGTCGTCGGTCTGCCCGATCTGATAGAGAACATCGACATCCTCTCGCAGATGCGCGACCCGCAGACACTCATGTATGACGTGACCGAACGGCCGCGCTGGGTGGAACAACGCGTGACCCAGATCAACCGTGTCTATTTCGATGCCTTTGATGCGCTCACCGCCCGCATCCGCCAGAGTTGGGGCGGCAACGCCTTTGCCGCCTTCAACATCTGGGGGCCCGGCCGGACGGCTAAGCTGCAGTGCGACGCTTCCGCCATGTTCTCCGCCGACATGTACCGCCGCTTCGTCTTGCCGGCATTGACCGAACAGTGCCGCTGGCTGGATAACTCACTCTATCACCTTGATGGCACCCAGGCGCTGCACCACCTGGACACGCTGCTCTCGATTGATGCCCTGGATGCAATCGAATGGACCCCGCAGGCCGGCATCGAAGGTGGCGGCCATCCGCGCTGGTATCCGCTGTACAAGAAGATTCTCGCGGCCGGCAAAGGGGTCCAGGCCATTGGCGTTCGCTCCGATCAACTCAAGCCCCTTCTTGATGCCTGTGGTGCCAACGGCATGTATATCGTGATGTGGACCGGCAGCGAAGATGAAGCCAGACGCATGGTCGATATTGCGGAGAGCTACCGCAGGTAACTCAAGGCGCAATGGAGGCGACATGAAGAGGATGAATCACCGTGAGCAGGTCTTGGCCGCGATTCGGGGAGAGGTGCCGGATCGGATTCCGTGGGTTCCGCGGCTTGAGTTCTGGTATCGCGCGCGGCTGCGGCGCGGCGATATGCCGGCGGACTTGCGCGGCCTGAGTTTGCAGCAAGTCGCCGACCGCCTGGGCGTGGGCTATTACGCAACCGTGCTCGACTTTACAGAACGTGAGGAAGAGACGGACATGCTCGATCACGGGCTGGGCATTCTCAACCATCCCATGCTTGCCTATCGCGTGGTGCTGGAAGGAGTGCAGCGCCGGGTGACGCGCCACGGGAGCGAGACGGTGACCCAGTACGATACGCCGGTGGGGTCGCTGCGCACGGTCCAGGTCTTTACCGAAGAGATGCTCAACAGCGGGGCGTCGATTCCGTGGACCAGCGAACATGCCATCCGCCGGAGAGAAGATTTTGATGTGGCTGCTTACATCTTTTCTCACTTGCGCGTCGAGCCCCGAGACGGCTGGGAGAGAAGGCATCGCATGGTGGGCGACCGCGGTATTGCGGTTGCCTTCGTGAGCGGCACTGCGTGCCCGGTGCACCACATCATGAAGGAACTGATGCCGGTGGAGGAGTTCTTCTTGACCCAGCACGACTGTCCCGAGGCCATCGACCGGCTGGCCGAGGCTATGCAGTCTTACTACGCGGCCATGCAGGAATGCGCGCTGAACACCGAGGCCGAGGTGGTGCTGTTAGGGGCCAACTACGATGATTCGATCACGCACGCGCGCTGGTTCGATCAGTACATTCTCCCAGCGCTGGCGGACTACGCCGGGAAGCTGCACGCGCGGGGCAAGTACCTGATGTGTCATACCGACGGCGAGAACCGACGGCTGATTCCCTCCTACCTCCGCGCTGGCGTCGATATCGGCGATTCGGTCTGTCCAGCGCCGATGACGCATCTGACGCTGGAAGAGGTCCGGGCGGCTTTTGGCGACCGGATTACCGTCTGGGGCGGAACCCCATCGGTGCTGCTGTGCCCGGATAGCGTGGGCGAGCAGGAATTCCGAAGGTGGATTGACCGCCTGGTGGCGCGGTACACCGGCGCCACCCGCTTGGTGCTCGGGATCAGCGACATGGTCACCGCGGATGCCTCGTGGGACCGGCTGCTCTACATCACCGAGAAGATCAACTCTTAGGACAGGGCCTAAGGCTGGACCGGCGCCTTAATCACGGAGTAGCCGAACGTGGTCAGGTAAATGTGTTGCGGGTCATCCGGGTCGAAGCAGACCCGCTGGATGTTGCCGAAGGGGATCTGCAGATAGGGCTTCCACGTCTTGCCATCATCCTGGCTGAGATAGAGCCCGGCTTCCACGTCACATTCCGTCAGGGTCAGGTAAATCCAGCCCGGACGCGTGGGGTGGAAGTAGCCGCCGAAATGCTCTTTGCCCTTGGAGCCGATCATCTGCCAGGTCTTGCCCAGGTCCTTGGTGCGGTACAGGCCCGGGTTATCGCGGGAAGCGGCCACTATGATCTCGTTGGGGTCACGGGGATTGACCGAGAAGTCCTTGACCCAGGTCCAGGGCTGACCAGCGCCGATATTGGTCCAGTTGTCACCTTTGTCGGTGGAACGGTATAGGCCCACGCCATCCGTTTCGCCCTTGACCTTGCCGGTTACAAGGTTGAGCAGCGAACCATCGGGTTGGAGGACGATCTTGAGGCAGCGCTTGTTCTTCTCGCTGCCCAGGCCGATGTTCTTGCACTGTTCCCATGTCTTGCCATCATCGAAGGAGCGGAACACGCCGCCTTCAAACTCGGCTGCGTATAACGTGCGCTGGCCATTGGGGGTCTTGGGATCGAGGACCACGGAGGTGACGGGCAGCTTTGTGGACCAAAGCTTGGTCCAGGTTGCGCCAAAGTCCAGGCTCACGCCTACGGCCCCATCGGAGCGGCCGGCACGGAAGTGCCCGCCGTACATCGAGTTGTAATTTGGGATGTCGTGGGTGTAGGAGAAGGCAGCGAACATCTTGCCTTTGGTTTCGGGGTCGAATGCGATTTGGTAGGTCGTGTTGTCCACGCCCTGGGGGAGGTTGGGGCCACCCCAGATCCAGGTCTCGCCGCCGTCGATACTGCGCGAGAAGCCGATATCCGTCTGGGCGATGTAGCGGCGGTTCTTTTCAAACGGGTCAATGAGGTAATCCCAGCAGGAGGTCTCCATCAGGCCGTTGTTGCGCCAGGAGACCTGTCCATCCTTGACCACGCGTGTGCCGGTGTGGCCGCAATTCCAGGTCTTGCCGGCGTCTTTGGAGAATATGTACCAGCGCTCCTGGGTCACGACGACCATGTCCGGATCGCCGGCGTTGATCTCCAGCGCCCGCGCTGGGGCCTGCCAGCGATTTCCGTAGCCTTCGGTCTGCCAATCCAGCGGCACGTTGCATTGCATGCCGGGTTCCTTGAAGCGCGGATCGGAGAAGTAGACCGCGTGCCAGGAGACACCGGCATCATCGGTGCGGTAGATGGTGCTGTGATTGGGGGGATAGTAACTGACGCCGGCGCCGTAGACGTAAGCGCGATTGGGCATCTTGTCCGAGGCGGTGACGAACGAATAGGCCGCCTGGCCTTGCTCGCCGGCGAGCTTGGGATCGACGTTGATGTCGGGATTCATGCAGCGCTGCCAGGTTTCGCCTTTGTCGAGCGAGCGGTACATGCCGCCGGCGAGTTTGCCGTCAGCGAGCGTGCAGGGCGCGCAGGCGTAAAGGATGGTGGCTTGTGCGTTTGAGGCGCCGGCAAAACCGCTTAGTGCGCCCGCGGGCAGGCCGGTGGTCTTCTTTTGGAAGGTCGCGGCTCCATCATCGGAGCGGAAGACTCCATCAAACGTGCCGACGAAGTATACGCGCTTGTCTTTGGGGCTGGTTCGGTCCGCGGCAACCTTGATCACGCGGCCGCTGACGGTCGGTAGCTTCTTCCAGTTCTTTCCATCATCTTCGGTCAGGTACAGCGCTGTATTGGTGCCGACGAAGAGTCTCCTGGGGTAGTCCGGATCGAGGTAAAGGCGGCGGATGACATCCTGCTGTCCCCACGGCTGCGTTTCGCCCAGCAGCGCCCAGGTCACGCCACGGTCGCGGCTGACCTTCACGCCGGATGAGTCCTTCCAGTAGATCACGTCGGCATTGGCCGGGTCGTACTCGGCTGGCGCGGTCGAGCCCTGCCCCTTGAGGTATTTCAGGTGGATCAGGTTCCACGTCTGGCCGCCGTCGTGGCTATAGAAGGCGTTAGACATGTCACTTTGGACCAACATGGTCTTGGGGTCCACCGGCGAAATGCTGCCGCCGTGAAGCGAACTGCCGGAGCACAGGCCGACATTGACGAAGGGGGGTTCGGTGTTGGCGGCCCAAGTTGAGCTTGCAAGGAGCACACAGGCGGCGACGAACATGGACAGTCTTGACATGGCAATCACCTGGTTCGGGATTTCCTGCTTTGGCCTCGGAGCCCGCGACTCTCGCGGACAATTCGCAGGTAGCCTACCGTGCAATCACACCGAGCGAAAGCTGGGGACGCGGAGACACGGGGACACGGGGACACGGGGACGCGGGGACGCGGGGGAGGGCGGGAAGGGGAGACAAGGGGACAAGGGGAGCGAAAAGCGGGAGCGGGGGGTGTGGATAAGTAGGAGGTGCGCAGGTTCTCGGCGGGGGTACCCCCTATACGGTAAGTGCTGCGGAGGCAAGCGGTTAGGTGAATATTGGGGGAGGAGGTGCGCAGGTTCGAGGCGGTTGTGGATAACTCCTTTGGCGTAATGACCAATGCCCAAATCCCAATGACCAGTGAATGACCAAACCCCAAGCACCAATGACCAAGATGCTCAGGTTCGCTGCTCAAATGGTCGCCACGGCGACTGAACTGCATGACAAATGACAAATGGGGGTGGAGAGGGAAGGGGGCGTGCTACATGTAGCAGGGAGGGGAAGATGGGACGAGCGAACATAAGCGGGGCAGTTACAGCAAGTTACGGTCGGAAAGGCGACGCGGCGCGGGCGCGCGAATTGGGGGGGTGTAGCATGGGCGGCGGGGCGCGTCGTGCTAAGTACAGGCAGCGATGGGAGTTAGAGCAGTTCGGACCGCCCGCTGGGGTGTAGCACGGGTGTAGCAAAGTGTAGCAATGTGTAGCAGAAGTGTAGCAAAGTGTAGCAGGGGTGTAGCACGCCCGAAGAGCGGAGAGCGAAAAGCCGAAAGCGGAAGGGAAGGCGGAAACACGTTCCGTTCTGTTCCACCGTGCCGAGTACGGCACCCTCACCTCCGACTCCTCTCCCAGGGGTAGAGGTGGGGAAGGTTGCGAGAAAAAGTGTGACATCGGGTGACAAAGTGTGACATGGTCCTGGTGAGTGAGGAGTGACCATGTCGGATATTCGATTGAGAAAGAGCGTCGGCCGGCGACGGCCGGGAGGGATGAAAAACATGTCCCTCTACTATATGGGGTGATTTGGAGGCTGCCAAAAATGGAAGTTAAGGAATGATAAGGGGTTAACGGAATCCAAAAATCTTTCGACTTTTTTGTGGATGATTTGTGGATAAGTCGAAGGCGACCAGGGCGAAGGCCGGATTGTGGCCCCCCAAGCCCCGCCTGCCGATAACCGCAGTGTATTTCGCCAATCCATATGGGAATGCGGCGAATCAAGATGATGTATGTTGTGGAAGCGAGTCGCTGACTGATTACAAGAAACACTGCGATGCTTTGCAACAATGGTTGAAAGGGCGCAATGCCAGTAACTGCAACAGTAAAACCAGGATGGCGACTGTCATCATGAAAGACGGCAAGGTGGCGGAAGAATAGGATGAGCGCCGATCAGGGGTCTGGACGCGTAGACTGGGGAAGATGTGTCCGGCCCTGCGTTCGTTATGGTCTTGCAGTTGTAACCAATGAACGTTCGACACAAAGACCACACGGATGGCATCATTCCACATCCGCGAAATCCGAGGAATCCGCGGTCCATTATCTGGGGAAAGAGCGTTAGCCACGAAAAGGCACAAACCGGATGCGTCTTTTGCGCCCCTTGTGCTTTCTTGTGGCAAACCCTTCCGTGCGGCATTTCTGGCTGAGAGAAGGACGGGGCTACCGCCCCGGCGGCAGGTGCAGCGGTTGGGTCAACGCGCGCCACTGATGCGCCGAGGGCGTTGGGGCTGGTCGTGGTGCCGTACGGCTTTGGGGTGTGCCGGTTTTTCCGGGAGGTTAGTGTTCCACCAAGCCCAATACCCTCGGCGGCAAAGGATGAGGCATTCAGCTTGCACGTCGCAAGCGCCGCGATTGGTGGTGCTGTGTCTTCAGTCGTTCGCGAAGCAAGTCCGGACAGTAGTCCACTCCATTGGGCCACTGGATGGTGCCGAGTTCATTGTTGACTTCGACCTTGCCGAAGTAGGCGGGCTCCGTCATCGCTGTGAATTCACCGCCTCGCCCGAGGATGTCGCCGGCCAAATCAACAATGCCGCTCGTTCCGTCGGCAAAAACAAGGCTGAGGCGGTAGTTCTTGAGCGGACGAACTTCAGTGATCGTGGCACATTTGCTGTTACTGTCCATTCGACACCTCACAAGCTACTCCAACGGAGCAATTTTCCCTGGCGGTCTGCCAGCCTCTCGCTGTCGCCACGACCTCAGCAACTCAGCTTTGATGCAATGCAGCCCATTCCATGACTAAAGCCGTGGCACGTGGCGGCAGGGCGCCACGTAATAACGCGAGCGGCTTAATGCCGATCTCCGCCTTATGCGCCCCGTATATCGCATGGAAATGGGGTGGCGCATGTTCATTATAGTACATCGCGATCACGATGCCGAAGAATCTGCAAAGCTCGGGCATAGCCAACATCTTATCGCGGATCCTCCCGCGTTTGCCAGTGTCTCACTGCCAAGTCAGTCCGCGCAATCCGCGGTCAAATCCCCTTTGGCTACTTTGGCCTATAGCGGCGTGCCAACCTGGTAGAATTGAATCGCATCCTTTTGTGGCCGCGTGGGCGGGATGGGCGTGACCGTTTTTCCGGATGCCGGTGTTCTGCCAAGCCCCAATCCTCTCGGCGACAAAGGACGGGGCTATCGCCCCGGCGGCACGTGCAGCGGTTGGGTCAACGCGCTTACCCAGGGTTTCGCGATTACGCTGCACCCAGGGCGGTGCAATTGCGCCCCTTCGGGGCTGAGGCGCAGAAGGTAGAGGTAACCGCCTGGTGAAGCGGGTTGCCGGATTGTGCTTGCATGTGACCGCCGGTGTGGGGAGGATGGCAACGCGCACGTGTGTCACCATGCACGATCGAGGCGACCATGGACTACAAACCGAACATCGTGACGAAAGCGAGCGCCGTGATTTACCTCGCGATCTTGGCGGTAGCGAGTGTTGCCGAAGCGCGACCGCCGCTGATTGTCACCGGTTGGGATTCGCCAAGTCCGGCGGAGTATCGCAAGAATATCGCGGAGTTCGAAAAGTGGGGCGTGTTCGACGGCACCACGATTCGCCCGACTCGCAGGGGAGCGAATGGGGCCGAGGTGGATGCGCGTAATGCGTTCTCACGCGAGAGCTGGCAATGGGAGGACTTTAGCACTGCCCTGGCGGATCTGCGTGCTGCAAAGCCGACGAGGACCCCGTCGACCTTCCTGATGATGAATGCGATGCCCGGGGATGTGGATTGGTTTGACGATGCCGGTTGGCGCGAGGTTGTGAATCATTGGCGGTTGCTGGCGCGGCTGGCGAAACAGGGCGGGCTGCGCGGGCTGCTCTACGATGCGGAGCCGTATGTCAAACCGTTCAAGCAATTCTGCTATGCCGCACAGATGAAAGCCGGGCAACATTCGTTCTCAGAGTATCGAGCAAAGGCTCGGGAGCGCGGCCAGGAAGTCATGCGCGCCGTTGGCGAGGAGTTTCCCGAGGTCTCGATCTTCGCTTATCGCCTGTTCTCCGACATGCTGGGCGTGCTTGATTCGGGCGATCTGAATCGGGCATTGGAACCTGACACCTACGGACTGCAGCCATCATTTGTGGATGGATGGATGGATGTTGCGCCGGCGACAATCAGCATCATCGAGGGCACTGAGGATATCGGCTACCGAGCCAATTCGCCCAGCGAATACAACGCCGCCTTCACTCGCGAACGCCTTCGCCTGCCTGAGTTTCTAGCGGCGGAAAACCGAGACAAGTTTGCGCGGGCGCTGCGGATCGGCCAGAGTCTTTATCTGGACGCCTACGTTAATCCGCCCGGCAACCCGTGGCGCATTGATCACGCAGGGTCATCTCCGGCACGCCGACTGGCCGCGAATATCTCTTCGGCGCTGGCGGCAAGCGATGGCGTGGTATGGCTCTACGGGGAGCAAGCGCGCTGGTGGCCCGGTGGCGATGCAAAATCACAAACGTGGGCGCAGAAACTGCCTGGTGCTATCAATGCGATACGCTGTGCGACGGACCCGGCAGGATTTGCGCGAGCTCTTGTCGCTGAGGCGAAAGGCCCGGCAAATCTGCTGCCCAATCCCGATTTTGCCAAAACAGACGGCAAAGTGCCCACCGGCTGGGAGACCTGGCAATCCGAGGATTCCCGCGGCACTTTCACCTGTGCGGACGGACACGCGGAAATTCGTGGCGGAAAGGATGCGGTCGTCTACAGCATCACGAAGGTCAAACCCGGTTCAGTATTCGCAGTGCGCCTGCGCGTGAAATCCGGGGGACGAAGCCAGGGGGTCCTGAGCATCGGCTGGAAATCAACGGATGGGAAATGGACCGCCCAGGCCAGTAATGTGCGTCTTGTACCGGCCGCGGCTGCCGGCACGGATGGCTGGCAAGAAGCCACCGGGATGGTTGAAGTTCCCGGCGGTGCCGGACAACTTATGTTTATGGCTGTTGCCGGCGAGCAGTCCGGTAAAGACGACTATTGCTGGTTCAAAGATGCGGTGCTCACACTGGTGCGCATCGATGGATAGCGGATCTTCGGCGGGGGATTGCTGCCAAACCAATCAGGAAGACCCTTGCCTTCCGCTGCCTGGAACGGTCCAATACATGGGCTGGCGGACAGTCTACGGGAAGTCCAGTCGAGGTCTGGCCTGCCAAACGGCTTTTCAGATCGAAAGGCTCATCCTATGGATGTGACGATCACCTTCACAGTCAACGGACAGATCCAGACCATCACTACCGATCCCAAGCGGCCTCTGCTGGATGTGTTGCGCGAGGACCTGCACCTCACCGGGACGAAATTCGGCTGCGGCGCGGCACAATGCGGCGCCTGCTCGGTGCTGATCGATGGCAAGAGGGCTTTCTCGTGCAGCACGCCGGTGTCCGAGGTGGCCGGCAAATCGGTGCTTACCATCGAGGGCCTGGCCAAAGGTGATGCGTTGCACCCGGTGCAGGAAGCGTTCCTGGCGGAGGGGGCTTTCCAGTGCGGATATTGCTCGCCGGGCATGATCCTGGCCACGGTGGCATTGCTGAGCCAGACGCCCAATCCTACTGATGCCCAAATCGTAACCGCGCTGGATGGGAATCTCTGTCGGTGTTGCGGTTATACGAAGATCTTCAAGGCCGTGCGTCGCGCCGCCGGACAGGCAGGGAGGTAAAGGCCATGTCAACAGATTCAACCGATCTCGAATGGGAAAACGTCGCTGGTCAATCGCCGATGTCCAGCGATCAGTCATCCAGTGGCCTTAGCCGACGACAATTTGTGCAGATACTCGGCGGTGGCCTGCTCATCAGCGTGCTGCCATTCCCGGCGCTGGGCCAGCAGGGCGGCGGCGGACGAGGTGAGGCCCGCGGCATGGTCGTCAGCGCTCGCGTGCACATCGCGAAGGATGGTCTGATTACGGTCATGACCGGCAAGGTTGAAGGAGGCCAGGGCGCTCGGGCCGAACTGACGCAGGCGGCGGCCGAGGAACTGGGTGTGCCGGCGAGCCGGGTGCAGTTGATTATGGCCGACACTGGCCTGGTTCCCGATGATGGCATGACCGCGGGGAGCCGTTCGACGCCCTCGACGGTCCCGGCGATCCGCCAGGGGGCTGCCGCTGCGCGCAACCTGCTGATTGCGATGGCCGGCCGGCGCTGGGGGGTTGAAGAGAAGGCCGTGCAGATGCGTGATGGGAAAGTGACCGATGGCACGGCTGGGCACGAGTTGAGCTATGCGGATCTGGCGGCCGATGAAGGACAGTCAAAGGCGCTGGAGCAGTCCATCCCGTCGGGCGTCACAGTCACGCCTGTGAAGGAATGGAAAGTCATGGGCACTTCGGTTCCGCGTCCCAATGGACGGGACCTTGTGACCGGCGTCCATCAGTATCCATCAGACATTACGCGGCCGGGCATGCTCTATGGCAAAATCCTCCGCGCGCCTTCGTACGGCGCTAAGCTGAAGGCTATCGACCTGTCTCGTGCCAAAGCGATGAAAGATGTTGTCGTCGTTCAGGATGGCTCTTTTGTCGGCGTGGCGGCACCGGCGCTCTTTGCCGCCGAGCAAGCATTGATGGCCATTGCCGGCACCGCGTCGTGGGAAGCGGCTGAGCACCCCTCCAGCGAGAAGGTGTTTGATTATCTGAGAGAACATGCCCAGGGCGGTGTGCCGAAGAACCCGTTTGCCGATGAAATGGCGGCGGCGGGCAAGTCACTTCGCCAGACCTATCATGTCGCCTACGTTCAGCACGCGCCGCTTGAGCCGCGGGTGGGCGTCGCGGAATGGCAGGATGGGAAGCTAACGGTGTGGACCGGGTCGCAAAACCCGTTCGGATGTCAGCAGGAACTCGCCCGCGCGCTGAATCTCTCTCGCGATCGTGTGCGCGTCATCGTGCCGGATTTCGGCGGCGGCTTCGGCGGTAAACATTCGCCCGATGCGCATATTGAGGCAGCCCGGCTGGCCCAGGCGGCGGGCAAGCCGGTGCTCGTGCGCTGGACGCGCGAGGAGGAATTCACCTGGGCCTGTTTCCGCCCTGCGGCAGTGATCGACGTCGAAGCCAGCCTGGACGCCAAAGGCGCGCTGACATGCTGGCACTTCGTGAACATCAACTCCGGCGGTTCGGCCGTCGATACCCCGTACCGTGCCGGCAAGATTAAGTGCCAGTTTGTTGGCTCCGATTCACCGCTGCGGCAAGCCTCGTATCGCGCCTTGGCCGCCACAGCCAACAACTTCGCGCGTGAGAGTTTTATGGATGAACTGGCGACGCTGGCCGGGAGCGATCCGCTGGCGTTCCGTATGGCGCACCTGGACAACGCCCGCCTGTCGGCGGTTCTGGATGCCGCCGCCAAGCGGTTTGACTGGGCCGGACGGCGAGCCAAGAAGGAGGCGAACACTGGCGTTGGGCTGGCGTGCGGAACCGAGAAGGGTTCGTATGTGGCGGCCTGCGTGCAGATCGCGATCCGCGAGGGACGCATCGTCGTCCAGCATGTCTGCGAAGTCTTCGAGTGCGGTGCTGTGATAAACCCGGCCAATCTGCTGTCGCAGATCCAAGGGTGCATCACGATGGGCATCGGACCGGCACTGCGCGAGGAGATGCGCTTTCAAAATGGCCAGATCACTAACGCATCGTTCTGGGGTTACGGGGTGCCGCGATTCGCGGATCTTCCGGAACTGGACGTCCACGCGTTGGATCGTCCGGACCTGCCCTCGGTCGGCGCCGGTGAGACGCCGATCATCGCAGTTGCCCCCGCGATCGCCAACGCGGTGTTCCACGCGACCGGCCAGCGCATTCGCCAAATGCCGGTGAAGTTGTAGAGGCGCAGCTCGCTGCGCGGGGTATGCCATGAAGACACGGGGTTTTTCCGTGGTCGACATTCATCAGACGATCGCCGATTGGGCAGCGGAAGACCGTCCGTTCGCGCTGGCGGTGGTCCTTCAGGCAACAGGGTCGACGCCGCGTAAAGCCGGCACCAAGGCTCTGATCGACTCCTCCGGCGCTATCCACGGCACGATCGGCGGTGGACAGGTCGAAGCCGAAGCGCAACGCCAGGCGATTTCCGCGATCCAGTCCAGGTGCCCGCTTATCTTCGATTTTGCACTGGAGGGAAATGACGCTCAGGATGGCCGCCCCATCTGTGGCGGGACCATGCGGGTCTTGATCGATCCCACTATTGGCGATCACATCCAAGCGTATGCCGCGGCCGCCGAAGCTCGCCGCTTGCGCCGACGAGGCGTGCTGCTGACGACCGTTCAGTCCGATCCAACGGTGCGAGTACGAGTACGCTGGTTTGAAGGCGATACGCCGCCGGGGGACATCGAGTTTCCTCCCGTTGACGTGATTCGCGCGGCTATTGCAGCACAGCAGGCACAGCTTTCCCAAGACCGGTCGCCTGCACGCCTGGAAGGTCTTGTCGAGCCGATCGTCCCTGCACCGCTGCTGCTGATCGCCGGCGGTGGACACGTTGGTCAGGCGCTGGCGCTGCATGCAAGTCTGGTGGGCTTCGACATCGTGGTCATCGATGATCGGCCCGAGTTCGTCGATCCTTCGCTCTACCCGCCTGGCACCATCACCCGCTGTGGCGATATCGCCGGGGAGATTGAACACTTCTCCATCGACCAGGACACCTATATCGCCATCGTCACCCGCGGCCACCTTCACGACAAGCGAGCGCTGGCCGCGTGCCTCCGAAGGCCCGCCGCGTACCTTGGTATGATCGGCAGCCGCCGCAAAGTGGCGATGATCCGGCAAGATCTGCGGGAGGGCGGGTCCGCGACCCAGGAACAACTCGTGCGCCTGCATGCCCCGATTGGCCTGGACATCGGCGCCCAGACCGTCTCGGAGATCGCCGTCAGCATCGTGGCCCAGCTCATTGCCGTGCGCCGCAAAGCGAAGGTGTAACACTAATGGAGGATTCCTGAACACCTGCGCCATCATCCTCGCCGCCGGCCGATCCCGACGCATGGGTACCCAGAAACTGTTATTGCCCTTCGCCGGCCGGACGGTCATCGGACATATCGCCGCCCAGGTCCTCGCCAGCCCCGTCGACCGGACGATCATCGTCGTCGGCCACGATGCCGCCGCTATCAAGTCAGCTTTGGTCGGCCAAAGCGTGGAATTCGTGCCCAACCCCGACACCGAAGGCGACATGCTTTCTTCCGTGCGCTGCGGCCTGCGCGCCGTGCCGGTGGAAATCGATGCCGTCCTTGTCGTGCTCGGCGACCAACCCAGCATCACCTCCGAGCTGATTCGCCAATTGATTGAGGCCGGCAACGCTGCTGGTCGAAGCATCATCGTTCCCATGCATGACGGCAAGACCGGCCATCCTCTGCTATTCTCGACGCGCTATCGTGAGGAGATCCTCACCGGGTACGACGATGTCGGGCTCCGTGGTCTGCTCCAAGCCCACGCGGGTGATCGCCTCGATGTGCCGGTTGCGAGCTCATCCGTGCTCAGCGACATGGACTATCCGGAAGACTATCGCCGCGAAGTAGGCGCACATCTCATCCCGGGCCCAGAAGGGGCTTCTCGCTGTCGGTGAGTCTCGAGATCATCTTTACTCGCATGTCCGAGAGTATCCCCGCGTACGCCGGGTCTCCCGCGATGTTTCTCGTTTCCAAGGGGTCCGTATCCATGTCGTAAAGCTCTTCTTCGCTTCCCGGCATCCAGAAGTTGTATTTGTACCGGGCAGTTCTTACGCACTTGCCTTTCCTTGAGCGGTCACCTTCCGTGTATTCCGAGAGTATCAGCCCCTTGCCTGGCGACTTTCCTTCCATAACAGGAAGTAAGCTGTCGGCTTCCATAAAAGGCGGCTTCTCTATCCCGGCGCTCTGCAACACGGTAGCTGCGATATCGATCAGCTCGGCCATGCCTTTGGTCCGCCGGACCGCGGGATGCCCTCCGGCCGGCTTGATGATGAGCGGCACGTTGATGACGGATTCGAAGAAACAGTTCTTGTTGAAAAGCCCGTAGTCGCCCAGCAGTTCACCGTGATCGGTCGTGAAGATCACGAGTGTTTCTTCCCAGATGCCCATCGCCTTAAGCTGATTGAAGATCCTTCCGCAAAGGTCGTCTACCATCGTGCACAGCCCGAAGTAATAGGCCATGATGCGCTTGAGCATATCAGGCGTCAGGTTCTTTCCCGAGATCCCCTGTCTTTTCATGTAATGGGCCGGCCGGTCGGACATGTCCCTCATAAAGGTGTCGGAAATGGTCATCTTCGCCGGGTCGTACATGCTGTCGTACGGTTTTGGGGCATCATAGGGGGCGTGCGGATTGCAGAAGCCGCACCATGCGAAGATGGGGCTGGTGCTATCCCTGTGACGCCGGAAATAGTCGATGGTGTTGTCTGCCGTCCAGGTGTCCACGTATTCATCGAACGAGAGCACGCTGGTCACGGCCGACCTGTGCCGTTTGTATTCTTCGGTGCGCCGTTGCGCGTAGATGCTCTCGTACGCGCCCGGCCTCTTTTGGTCGAGCCAGGATGCATACTCTTCTCCCAACGGTCCGGGACCAAGAGGCGAACCGCTTGAGACCTCCCATCGTGCCCCTTGTCCCCCTGTGAGTTTCATCTCATCAAAACCTCTTGGGGGGAGGGGATAAAGGTGCATCTTCCCGAAGGCTGCGGTCCTGATGCCAGCGCGCTGCAGCCGCTCCATAAAGGTTGTTTCCCAGGGAGGAAGGCCGGGAGTGTCATCAACGACATCTTCCATATACTCCACGCCGTGCTGATGAGGATATCGTCCGGTGACGATGCATGCCCTGCTGGGGATGCAGATGGAGTTGCTGCAATAGGCTCGCTCAAATACGGTGCCTTCTGCGCCCAGGGCGTCAAGGTGAGGGCTCCTGGCGGTCTTGCTCCCGTACGTCCCAAGCGAATCGGCTCTTTGCTGGTCGCTGGTGATGAGCAGTATGAATCTGGGGTTCTTCAGGTTTTCTCTCCAATGGTCGGGCTTGGGGCACAATAGTACTTGGACTGGCTCGCAAAGGCCAAGATGCCACTTGGCGATTGTGCCCCAGTGCGGTAGCCTGTTTCTGCTGGCGAGAACAGGAAACAGAGGCATTGTCATGACCAATATAGCGATTGTCGGTGCGGCGGGACGAATGGGTCTGCGGTTGATTGCGCTCTCGCGGCAGCATGAGGAGTTGCGGGTCGTGGCGGCCACCGAGCGGCCGGGGCATTCGGCCATCGGCCAGGATGCTGGCGAAGTCGCCGGGATCGGGCGGATTGGCATCGCCATATTTGCCGATCTGGTGGATGTGCCGCAGGTGGTGATCGACTTTACTGCGCCGGCCGCCACCCGTGCGATGATCAAGATCTGCCGAGAGAAGGGGATCGCGATGGTCATCGGAACGACCGGGCTGCAGCAGGCCGATCATAACCTGATTGATGAGGCGGCGGCCGATATTGCCATTCTGCAGGCCCCGAATATGAGCATGGGCGTGAATCTGCTGTTCAAGGTGGCCGCCCAGATGGCGAAGGTTCTTGGCGATGACTACGACATTGAGATTACGGAACTGCACCATCGGTTCAAGAAGGATGCCCCTTCAGGAACAGCGATGGGGATTGCCGAGGCCATCTTGAAGTCAACAGGCAAGGGTCGCGATGCCTTGGTGCAGAGCCGCCATGGCGATGACTGCCCGCGCAAGCGAGGCGAGATCGGAATGCAATCGCTGCGCCTGGGTGATGAAGTGGGCAGGCACACGGTTTACTTTGGGGCGTTGGGTGAACGCCTGGAAGTGACTCACACCGCGACGACGCGCGACACCTTCGCGCATGGAGCGCTCAAGGCGGCCGACTGGCTGGCTGGCCGGAAGCCCGGGCGGTACACCATGGCCGATGTGTTGGGGCTGTAGGGCCGCGTGAGGTCACCGGCCCTACTGGCGTTCCGGGCGCGATTGCCGGGTCATCAGTTGGGTCAGGGCGTCGGCCGGGCGGACGTTTTCGAACAGGATGGCGTGAACCGCTTCGGTGATTGGCATCTCGATCTTGTAGCGACGAGCCAGATCTTTAACGGCTTTGGTGGTCGGCACGCCTTCGACTACGGATGCAGTGCCCGCTAGCACTTCTTGCAGCGTGCGGCCTTTGCCAAGCTGCTCGCCAGTGCTGCGGTTGCGACCGTCCAGGCTGATGCAGGTGGTCACCAGATCGCCCAGGCCAGCGAGCCCATAGAAGGTCTCCTCGCGGGCTCCCATGGCTACGCCCAGCCGCGTGATCTCTACCAGGCCGCGGGTGAGCAGGGCGGCCTTGGCGTTGCATCCCAGGCCCAGTCCATCGACCATCCCGGCGGCCAAGGCGATGATGTTCTTCACGGCTCCGGCGATCTCGACGCCGATCACGTCGTCGTTGGTATAGACGCGGAAGGTGCGGTTGCTGAATGCAGTTTGAACGCGTTGGGTCAGTGTCGCAGCGCCCGCGGCAACCGCGGTGGCGGGCAGTTGCCGCGCGATCTCGGCGGCGATGTTGGGTCCGGATAGTGCGCACAGGTTTACCACTGGCCCAAGCACTTCGGCGATGATCTGGGTCGGGCGCAGCAGCGAGTTGGTCTCAATGCCCTTGGCGCACGACACCACCGGCACGGATGCGGGGAAGTGTGGTTTGAGCCGCGTCCAGACCGTTCGAAGATGCTGGGTTGGCACCGCGCAGATAACCAGGCTGGTATCGGCGAAGGCAGGCGTGTCATCGGCGGTCAGTTCGATTGCATCAGGCAGCCGCGCGTGCGGAAGCCGGCGCGGGTTTTCTCGCGCGCTGCGCAGGAGCTCGATGTCAGCAGGGAATGCTCCCCATATGCGTACGCGGTGTCCGTTGCTGCTCAGGAGCAGCGCGCACACCATCCCCATGGCACCGTCACCAATGATCGTGATTTGTTCCGGCATCCAAACCCTTTAGCAAAACGGAGGCGGGATCACTTGGCCATCTCGCGCAGCTTCTCCATCGCCTGTTGCTCAATCTGCGTGATCCGTTGCCGCGAGACTCGCATGAGCGAGCCCAGTTGCTCGCATGTCAGCGGGGCCTGCGATCCCTCCAGCCCATAGCGTTGCGTGATGACTTGGCGCTCTCGTTCGTCGAGTTGCGACATCAGGCGATTTACCTCGTCGCGCAAGACCGCCTGATCCAGATCGATACTCGATGCCGGGTCGCGCAGTTCGACCAGCAGCGTCGGGTCGATCGTGCCGGAAAGCTTTTGGAGCGTCTCCGGCACAAAGCGGGCAAACCCGCGCATCAGCGCGTAGACGGCATAGGTTGAGAAACGTGTGCCGCGATGGACATCAAAACTGGCGGCCGCCCGAATCAGGATCAGATTGCCTTCAGAGACCAGTTCCATCAGTTGCAGCGCGTTACGCACGTGTTTGCGGGCAACGCTGACCACGAGCCGCAGGTTCGCCTCAACGACCTGCCCGCGAACTTTGCGTGCCTGCGCGTGGAATGCCTTGAGCCGCCTGAGGTCGCGATTGCTGGAGGTTTGCGGGTCGAGGGCCTGCTGAGCCTGGAAGGCGCGGAAGCGGAGATACTGGTATTTCAGGAAGAGGCCGCGTTCGCGGGCTGCGCTGAGCATCGGGATTCGGTACAGGTCGCGCAGGTAGGGAGGAAGCTCACGCGGGATGCGATCCAACTCCGTTGCTGCGGCGATGCCGACAGGCTCCTGGGCGATGATCTGTTCGATGGCTTGCTCCGCATCGCCCTGGTGATACATCGAGTCGTCGATGAACTGGATCTTTTTGCGGATTGCCAGGTTTAGTTTGCGGTCAAGAGCTGCGCGATACAGGGCAAACTTCGGCAGGGCGGTTTGGGTTGCGATGGCGGCCAGGCTTCCGCCGGCATCCACGAGGTCGAGTGCTGAGCGCCGCTGTTGCGTATTGGGCTCGGCTGCGAACTGGATCTGGGCGCCATGGTTGGTGAGGAGCAGATCCAGTGCTGGTGCGGCGATGCCGGTTGTCGTGGCGAGGCGCTCGGCGGCGAGCATTCGCCAGTAGCCACGGCCGGCTAACTCGGCAGCGCGGGTGAGGAGCCATTCCACGTCGTGCTGATGCCTGAGAGCAGCGGCCACGGGTGGCCGATCCTCTGCCGGTGCGCCTTGGGCAAAGCGGCGAACATGGCTTAATCGGAAGCCGACGCGGCGTTTGCCATCGGCGAACGTGTAGCGGCCGGCGGGCAGGCCACGACGCCGCCACCGCTGCACCGTCTTGCTGGTGACGCCCATCCGCTGGACGACATCTTCGATCATCAGGACCGGTTCGGTCACAGCCTTTACGTCGAGTTGCAGCGACTCGCTGACCTCCTCGGTGAGCATGCCCAGATCGTGCTGCAGGGCGATTCCGGTGAGCATGGCGGTGTCGGTGGGCTTCGGCTCGTAACTCGTGATAGCAACGGTGATTGCGCCAACAGAATAGGTCTGGTCGGGTTTGAGTTGGAGCAGCAGGTCCTCGGCCGCGTGAAGCTGTTGGAGGCGGCGTACGATGGGCGCGAACCGCAACTGCCTGGCAAGGCGTGCGATGCTATCGAGGCGATATTTACCCATCAGTACTGATTATCCCGTCCGTTTGCAGGGGGGTCAAGGAAGAAACGTTCCCCATGCGGGAAAAGCTAAAACGCCAAAAGCCCGCCGCGGCGGGTAAACTGCAAGCAGAAAAGAAGAGCCAGGCGAGGGCGGGAGTGCTGCGAGAGGGCGTGGGGGGAGCGGGAGACAAGGAGACAAGGGGACGAGGGGACAAGGAGAGGGGGTGTGGATAAGCGCGCAGGTGCGCAGGTTCTCGCGTGGGTACCCCCATGGTGCTATGTGCTGTGATAGCAGGGAGTTAGGCGGATATTTGAGGAGGAGGTGCGCAGGTTCGGGGCGCTTGTGGATAACTCCTCCGAGGAAGAGCCCGCCACGGCGGGTAAACTGCAAGCGGATTGCGGAAACGAAGGCATGCAGGCGCGAAGGGCGGAACGGCGGAAGGGACGCGGCGATACGGCGACGCGAAGAGCGGAAACACGGAGCGTGTGTGCTGGCACATTGTGGCACTGTCTGGCACATGGGGCACTAACTTAGCGACCCGTTCGGGCTTGGTACGAGCGTATTCACTTGCCAAATAGCCGGATGTGGCGCGAAAGAAACGCGCCCTCTACCCTATGGGGTGTTTGGGCGGTGTTTTGTGTGAAAAGGGCTGAAAAACGGGGTTTCCAAAAAACTTGAAGATTTTTTGGCCCCCAAACCCCACCCGGTCGGGAGCGCGGACTCAAAGCGCCGCCGGAGGCGACTTAGGACAAACTGCAGCGGCTGTGCCGGGAATGGCGAACGGGTCAGAGATCATTGGCGTAACCGCCCGGCGGGTGCATCGCACCAATGATCTCTGACCCACTGACATTCCCTATCGCGTCAGCAAGAGTTCCACGTAGTCGTGGTGGAAGCGGGGGCGTTCGAAGCAGGACGCCATCGCCGGGGAGCAGAGCGAATAGCAGGCGGAAATCATCTCATACGAAGGGTCGAAGTCTGTGCAGAAGGGGAGATCTGACCACGGATGACCTGATGATGCGAATAAGACGGAGGAAGGAATGGGCGCAACAAAGTTCTGAGGCTAATTCTTTATCTATTTTTCTTGACGCTCTGGTCGCCGATGGATAAAGTATTATCCGTACCGTTAACCTTCGCCCCTGATGGAGGACCCTATGGCTGACCCATCCCAATTGAGCATGCGAGAGCGGCAGATCATGGACGTGATCTACGCTCATCAGGAAGCGACTATCACCCAGGTGCTGTCGGAGATGCCCGACCCGCCCATGCGCGGCGCCCTGCGGACCCTGCTTCGCATCATGGAGCAGAAAGGCCATATCGTCCGCCGGCAGGAGGGGCGCAAGATCACTTACCGCCCCACGCAGCCCCGCGGCCGGGCTGGCCGATCCGCCCTTGGCCGGGTCCTCGACGTCTTCTTCAACGGCTCGCTGGAAAAGGCGGTGGCAGCGCACCTGAGCGATCCATCGAGGGCCCGAAGACTGAGCACAGAGGAACTTGGGCGCCTCTCGGACCTGATCGAGCAAGCGAAGAGAAAGGGGGAGTAACATGGCGAATCTATCGCTTCTGGAGCAACTGTCGAGCAGTGCCAGCGGGTGGTTTCCTATCCTCCTCGATTTGGCCGCCAAAGGCGCTGTAATCCTTATTCTGACGTCCATTCTTGCCCTGACCATGCGGCGAGCGCCGGCCGCAACCCGCCACATGGTCTGGCTCCTGGGAACATGCAGCCTGCTGGTATTGCCCGTGCTGAGCGCGACTTTGCCCGGCTGGCACATCCTGCCTCAATGGACAGCCGGGGCGCATGGGCCAACGCCGGTTGAGTTTGTGTCTCCAGCGGATGCTGGCACTGCTTCGGCGTATGCAGCGCCGCAGACAGAGACGTCAACTGTTGAGTCGTCGGCACCGCCGCCGGCGCGGGTGGCCGAGTACTCGCGTGCATCAACTCACTCTGACCCGTGGGCATGGATGCGCCCGATATTGTCACTCTCATGGCAGGCATGGGCCCTGCTTGCATGGGCGAGTGGCGCTCTGCTCTTACTCGTGACCATCGCAAGCGGATATCTCAGCCTTCGATGGCTGGAGCATCGCTCGGTACGCATCACCGATGAGGATTGGCTGTCACTGCTTTCGGAACTGCGCACGCAACTGGGCATCCATCGTCCGGTGGGTATGCTGTGCAGCGCCCAGCGCACCATGCCAATGACCTGGGGCCTCTGGCGCACGCGAGTCCTGCTGCCAGCGGATGCGGAAAGCTGGAGTCCCGAACAGCGACGGGCGGTCCTGCTGCACGAACTGGCGCACGCCAAACGGTGGGATTGCCTCTGGCAACTGGCGGTGCAACTCACCTGCGCCCTCTATTGGTTCAACCCGCTGATCTGGCTGAGTTGGCATCGGATCCAAACAGAGCGGGAGCGTGCCTGCGATGATCTCGTGCTGCGCACCGGCACAAAGCCATCGGCGTATGCCGAGCAGCTTCTGCATATCGCCGAGGAAATGCCGACAGTCCGGTACAGCGCCGCCGCCATCGCCATGGCGCGGCCGGGCACGCTGGAGGGGAGACTGCTGGCGATTCTGGACTCCACGCGCAATCGGCGAACCGTGACCGGCTTCGCGGTGGTACTTGGGATCGCGTTGTTGTCGGGCGTAGCTGTGCCATTGGCGATGCTTCGAGCCGGGGCACCGGCGACGGAATCGGCCGAGAAGACTGACAGACGTGTCAACGAGCTGATTTATGTGCTGCGACATTCCACGCGCGATTCCCTCCAGGACCAGTGGTGCGCAGCGATCAAGGAACTGACGGAAATCGGCAAACCCGCTGTTCCGGCGTTGGTGACCGAACTGGATCACACCGATGGCATCTTCGAGAAGAGCGCGGTCGCGTTCACCCTCCGGGCCATCGGTGATCTCCGAGCAGTTCCTGCTCTGATTCGAGCACTGCCTCGCTCGGTCGACCAGATCGGCGGTTTCGGACTCACGACAGCCAACGAGGATATCCGACGCTTTATGATTCAGCATGCCGGTTCAGCCGACCCATACCCCGGGCACGACATTTTCTCGTTCGACTCGCCGCTCGACGAACTAGACTGCTCCCTGCGCAAGATCACTGGCCATAGCGAAGGAAAGATCTATCCCGATACGGATTCTCCCGCCGAGCAGGCTGCGGCCGCTGCCGTTCGGCGAGAGATGGCGAAGCGTTGGACGAAATGGTGGACAGAAAATCGGCACAAGTATGTATCGGATGCGGAACTCGCGACCGTGGAGAATCGCGCGGCCCCGCAAGATGATCCAGTGGAAGCCGCCGGATTGGCGAAGTTCGGGCCCCTCTTTCCCGCGGGGAAAGATGTGAGGCTGGGACCAGTCCATGATCTGGTGTTGCCGGCCGGAATAACTATTGATGTGAAGGCCTGCCTGAACTTCGACACCGGACGTACTTTCGGACAGCTTGAAGGTTCTCGCCTTAACGTACGTGCCGACTGGCTGCGTTGGTACCAGGAGACCGGCGTTGATGCCAGAGTTACCGCCGGCGAGGAGTTGGTCGGTTACGATGTCCGTGCCTGGCTTGTAGACAATGTCCTGTGGGACAAGCTTCCCGACGAGTTGGCCACGCGAGATGCAATTGATCCGGGCATCAAGGGTCCCAGCAGCAGTTTCTACCCTTGTCGTGTTGAGGGCGTGGGACGAATCGACGCTGGCACTCTGCCTGCCACGTTCCTCTTCATCACGCGCGAAGGCAGCCGCGGAATCCTGCAAATACTCAGCCAGGAGACGCCGCCGAATGGCCTCCACATTTGGTACCGGATGTTCGAATCACCGCGCCTGCCCGCCGTAAAGGTGACGACGCTTCCCACGCAACCGGCGCGAGCCGGGCTGTCCTTTGGTGCGGAGCATCAGGTGACGCTGCACGACCCGCGCAGCAAGATGGATGCGGCGGTGAGCTTCGACACCGGCGAGACATTTGCTCTGCCGGATGGGGCGTTTGCCGCCGGTTACGAAAAGTGGCTCCATGCCTCCGACGCCAGCGTCATGGCTTGGGTTGGTTCCGATCCTGGCATTCTGGCCGGGGTGCTTGGCAACAAGATCGGCCTTCGTCAGATCGCATCCGAAGCCTGGGATCGTCTGACTCCGGCCGAGGTCATCGACCTCTCCAGCCGATTCCCGCCATCTTCCGACTTCGCCTTCCAGGCGCTCGGCGTCTCCCCGTCGCTTCCCCAGACCGGCGTGTTCCAGACGGCCAAGGGCACGATGGGCTTGGTTCAGATCACCGAAGCCAACGGAGTCACCGGAAGGACCTCTCCGATGGCGGATGTAGTGGGCCACCATCCCACGACGCTCAAGCTGCGCTACAAGGTTGTGCAGGGAGGGCAGCGCGCCTTGGGTAGCGAGCGGCCGGTATCCTCGCCGGCGACACGAACAGCACCCCAAACCAGCGCCGTTCTGCCCGGCGACAATACGGTCGAACTTCTCGCGATAAGCCCATATCCTGACCCGCAGAACACCTGGTGGCTTCCCGACGGCTCACCGTCACCGCGTCGATATGAGACGCGCGAACCGGGTCAGAGCCCCTGGCCAGAAGAGGGCGGGCGGCGCTTCCTCTTTCATTTCTCCAAGGCGACGCCTTCGGATGCTCACCTTGAGTTTCGCTTCTCCACACCTCGATCCGCGGAAAACCATTACAACGGCGTTCACGGGCAGGACCTGGACAAGCCCTTTGTTTTGTTCACGGCATTCCCCACAAACCCGAAGAACGTGACGATTCGGATGGGAGAGGCGTCGGGCCCGTGGAAGAGCGTGGCGACGTATGATGCACGAACGGGGAAAGCCGCGGGCGACCTGCCGGCCGGGTTCGTGTTCAGGGATGCCAAGGACAACGGCGGCTCGGCTGAAATCACTGTCGCTCGGCCGACCAGGGATCTGCAGCTTCGTCTCGTGGCCGTTGATGCCGACGGCGGCGAACATCAGACCGACATGGCATGGATTGGCGACACCGCGGAAGTCTGCCAGGACTACTGGCGATTTGATCGCATGCCGCTGGCGAGTATCAGTTTCTTCCGCCTCGAATCCCGTGAATATCAATGGGTGGAGTTCCAGAACATCGCCAACGAACCCGGATTGCAGATTGCCGCCGCAGTGGAGAGCGGCATGCCGGCGACAACTGTGCCGGTGGCCGCGCAACCCGCGGCCCTGCTCGCACGCCCCGTGACCGTGCCCACCAGAAGATCGGCCACCCGAGCCGCTGCAACACAAGCGACTCATCCATTCACATTCCAGGATCTTCGCTTCCTTGGCGACGTACTGAAGGTCGATGACAAGTCGATCACGATTTCCCTGAAATACCAACAAGGCATCAGACGCCCTGCTGCCACAACAAAGACCTTTGTGTTGGACAAGCAGCAAACCCGGGCAGCAATTGCGACCCCGATGCTTTCACGAATGACCGATCGAGGCATTCCAATCACAACCTTCAGGACTACCCCCATTGAGCTTTCAGAGTTGAAGGTCGGGCAGAATCTCGCGATTGCCGCCGGGGGCGATGTCGCGACGCACATTCTGGTCTTGCCACCGGGAGACCCACTTCCCATGGCGAGTGGTAATCCGAGAGAGCCGGGCGAGCCTGGACCCGCAACCAGACCCACCAGCATCGCCACCGGCAATATCACCAAGTTGGATGGGAACAGCCTCACGGTTGATTCCAGGCGACCCGGACCAACTGGACCGGTCACGGTTCTTGCCGACGACAACTCCCAGGTGATGCTGGATGGCCAGCGCGCCTACCTGGATGATCTGAAAGAGCGTATGTTTGTGGATGTGACATCATTCCCGGCAACAGCGCGATTCCCCGCGAAGTTGCTGATCAGCGCTTCGTCGCCACGGCTGAGCGGAACTGTGGTCCGACTCGATGGCAGGAATGTCATCGTTCGGGTGACCAAGCCCGACGGAACATCGAGCGAAGTGACCGTGCCGACGAATGATCAGACGAAAATCACCGTTCCCGGCACGATGATGGGCTTCCAGCTGACGCCGTCGCGAAGTATCCATCTGGAGGAACTGGTTGAAGGCACGCGGGTAAGAGTTCTTCCGGAGACGGGCACGGCAGAGCGCATCGATGTATTGCCAGCCCGCAGATCGACTACCCGACCGGTAGCAACGCAGCCGAGCACGGCGGAGGAGGGGAAGCAGAGCCGGCCGAGGATGCCGGGGCCGTCGGCGACGGTGGTGAAGGTGGAGGAGGGGTCGATCACGGTGAAACTCTTTCCGACGGATACGGAGGGGGCGAAGGAGGTGACCGTGGCGATCCAGAAGCGGACGATGGTGTCTATTTTGGAGGTGATGGAGGAGATGAAGACCGAGGATGGGCGTGTCACGCGACGCTACGTGTTCAAGGTCGGGAAGCTGGGGGATGTGAAAGTAGGGCAGAGAGTGAATGTGATAGCGGATGACGAGGGGGCGAGGGAGATTCAGGTTTGGCCGGAGCCGCCGAAGACGGAAAACGGCAAGCTCGTGCCGTCAACTCCGACCGCCCAGACGCGGCCAACTGGTCGAGCGTGGCTGGGGATCCAGATCTCGGACATCGAGGGGACTGAAATGCGGCAGGTCGCGGAAAGTTTCGGGTATACGGGAGAGACGGGCATACTTGTTCAGGAGGTGTTTCCCGGTTCTCCGGCGGACGGGATACTGCGGAAGGGCGACATCCTGACGGAGATAGACGGGGAGAAGCTCACGAAGGCCGAGATTCTTCGAGACCATGTTGCTTCGGCGGGCGTTGGAGGGAAAGTGCTACTGACGATCTTCCGTGAGAAGAAGATAGAGACAGTGAGCGTGACGGTGGGAGCAGGGCCAGCGGCCGCGACTGGGCCTGGGGCGGCCGGCAGGTGACGGAGCGAACGAATGTGAGATGACGCAGAACCCCGACATCATCGTGCCGCTGCGCTCAATGGCGTGATTATTGATCTATGTGGCGTCGTCGCGCCGTTGTGAGAGAATGGATGCAGAAGAGGAACGGATGCAGGTTGATCCGCAGAATGGCGAGATTTGCGCAGATGGGAGAATGGGAAAGGAGCGCAATGCGAGGTCTGCTGGAGAGGTACAGACGGTGGTTCGGCGGGGCGAAAGCCGATCCCGAGGCGATGGATACACCGGTGTACCCGATCGTCCACGCTGCCGAGGTCACTGTCGAAGTGCATTCGGCGAATGGTGTGCAATGGGATGAGCCCCTGCTTTCGGATGCGCTCGCGGACTTCGGCCGCTACCTGTCGGGCAAGGTGAAGATCATCTCTGGGTCAGCGCTGTCGCTGGAGGGCGCAGCCGATGGCAGTGTTACGTGGGAGCAGGTGTACAGCCTGGTCGGCGGCCTGCCCCTGCGCGGGCCATTCGGTATCACAATGGTGAGTGTGCCTCGAATCCGGGATCGTGAGGTCGGCACGGGTTACTGCATCTGGCGGCCGGATGGCGGGCACTGTGTTGTGATCCAGGCGGCCTGGGCGTCTAGGTGCATTCGCCGGACGGGCTCCTGGCGAGGTTATGCTGCGCGCTGGATCATACTCCACGAGTTGTGTCACACGCTGCATCTGCCCGCGCGGCGGGAGCATCGTGCTTCATTGGATCACTGCACACATGCGTGCTGCGTTCTGTTTGGCGGGGGGAAAGCGCGTGTCTTGGCGCATGTCCTGATGCGCGGATTGCGCCGGCCGGGATTGTGTCAGGACTGCCAGGAGGAATTGCGACAATGCCGAGTAGAGGGCCATCGGATGGATGATGGGCTCGAGGCTGCTATGGCGTGGTATACGCGCAGGATCGAACTCAATCCGGAGCATGCGCGGGCTTACGCCTATCGGGGCGAGGAGCACTGGCGTCGGGGTCAGCTTCAGGAAGCGATCGCGGACCTCAGCCGGGCGATCGAGCTCAATGACCGGGCCGCTGCCTGGTACAGTTTCCGCGGGTTTCTGTACATGCAGAGCAAGCAGCGGGCACTTGCGATCGAAGACCTGCGACGGTGCCTTGTGCTGCGACCTGACAATGCGATAGCGAAGGCGAACCTCGATGAGTTGCTGGCGAGTTCACCGGCGGATGGAACGGAGGATAGTAGCGATGCGACTACTTCTGCCGTAGGGGGCTGAGGATCTGAATAGTGTCCGGTCTCGAAGCGGCGACGTGCGGAGCTGTTGATTGGTGATTGACGTGGCCCGTGGCAGCGTTGCGAGAGAACCAACGGCTTCGGCATCTTACCGCACACTACGAAGGCATCCGGACCGCCTGGAATCGCTTGCACCACCCCAACCGTAAGCGTAAGCTACCATGCACATCAAGAGACAGGAGTGAGGACCATGCGAACAGGATTGGCACTCGTTGCCTGCCTGGCGGCAGGCACGCTGGCGACTTCGGCGTTTGCTGCCACGGCTCTCACCTTCACGAGTTTTTCACCGAACGGAACCGCAACCGCCTCCACGCGCGGATACACCTTCGACGTGCTCGCGGAGGGTGGCGTTACGGTTTCTGCTCTAAGTTTCTTTGATGAGAATGGAGATGGGCTGGGTGATTCGCATGATATTGGCATCTGGAATGCCGCTGGGGCGTTGCTGGCTTCGGCGACTGTGCCCAGTGGTACGGCTGCGCCGCTGGATGAGACCGGGATGTTCCGCATGGTGGACATTCCCGATATCGTTCTGCCCCTGGGTACGGGCTATCGGGTCGGCGCGACGTTTCTTGTGGGCAGTCCAGATCATCAGGCCGAGACCTCATCGCCAACCACGATTCCAGAGATTGCCTACATCGGTGGTGCATTTGTCAACAATGGATTGCCCGATCTGACGTTTCCCTCGACGGACTTCAGTCAGACGCTGGTCGGGGGCAATTTCTCAGCAACGGTTCCGGAACCGGCTTCGCTTGGTCTGATTGGCGCGGTGGGTCTGCTTCTGCTGCGCAGGTCGCGTTAGAAGCGGACATTGAGCTATGGCAGGCGCGTTGAACATCAAGAAGGTGCTGGTGACGGGGGCATCGGGGAAGATCGGCAGAAATCTGATCCCAGCGCTGCTCGAACGGGGGTATGCCGTGCGGGCGATCCAGAACCGGACGCCCGTCGACCAGAAAGGCGTCGAGGTCGTCTGTGGATCGGTGAGCGACTATGCGTTCTGCGCCAAGGCGCTGGATGCGTGCGATGCGGTGTGCCACCTGGCGACGACGAAGGAGGATAAGCCAGGGTTCATCGATGTGAGCATTCGGGGAACGTGGAACCTGCTCGAAGCCGCGAAAGAGTGCGGGCATATCAGGCAGTTTGTCATGTCCTCGGGTGATGCCGCCATGGGGATCTTTCATTATCCTCAGCCGGTTCCCATCAGCGAGACGATGCCGCTGCGGGCGTATCCGGGCATCTACGCGTTCTCGAAGGTCATCGAAGATACGATGGTCATGCAGTACGGAGTGCAATATTCGCTTCCGTGGACGATCCTGCGATTCTCGTGGATTTACGATGAGGATGATGTCCTGTGCCACGTGACGCTGCGCCCGCCGGATTTTGGCAGCCCCTGGAAGGCATTGGCGAAAACGGCCGGGCAGAAGAAGTTCTTCGAGGAGAAGCTTGAGGGCGTCGGCTGCCTGCGCCATCCGGGCGGCGCGCCGTTCAAACGTCATGTTGTCGGGGTCAAGGATGTGGTGCAGTCGTTCCTGCTAGCCCTGCGTAACCCGCGTGCGGTGGGCGAGACGTTTCATATTGCAGCGCCAGCGCCGTTCAGTTACGACGTCGCGGCGCGATACGTCGGCGAGAAACTCGGCGTTCCGGTGGTGGACTTCGAACTGGCCGACGGTCACGATTTCGAGATCGACATTTCCAAAGCCCGCTGCGTGCTTGGGTACAGGCCCGAGCAGGATGTCTTTGCACTGATCGATGCGGCGGTTGAGTTCCGCAAAGCCGGCAATGTCCGTGCGGATGCGAAATACAAAGGATGATGGCCTGACACTTGTCTGAAGGCCTGCTCGGGACAAGTCCCTCGCACAAAAGCGGCGATCCACCCAGGCGGATTTACCACAAGTCGCCGCACTCCAGATCTCCATTGCGCGGAATCGCGCACAGCTATTCAGAATGAGGTTTACGGCGGTGGCGGGAACCTTTGGCGGGTACAGGCGTCGGAAATGAGAAGGAGATAACCATGCATCGACGGCGTTGGAAGATCGTGCTGGGAGTCGTATTGCTGGGATCGGTAGGCGGGGTGGCGCTGTGGTGGATGATGCGGGATGTCCCACCCGTGAGTTCCACGATTGAGCCAAATGCGACGCGGAGCCGCATGCTCCTGGGCCTGGCCGGGCGACAGACGGCGAAGATCCCGGCGGTCGATATTCGCCTGACGCGGCTGCTGAACCTGGCGGACCAGGAAATCGGGCGCGGATACAAGGCCGAGGCCCGCGAGGCGCTCTCATTCGCGGGGCAAACTCTGATGAGCAAGGATGCGGCATCGCTGGATGAGCAGGCGCGGATCAGTGGGTGGGTGAGTGTGTCGGAGCTTTCGCGCCAGGCAGGTGACAAGTCGGCGGCCTCGGCGGCATGTGATGGGGCGGTGGTTGCCCTGCGGGGGATCGAAGATCCTGCGCGGCGATGCGAGTATGTGGTGGGGGTATGCAATGAACTGCAGTATCTGAAGGGCAAGAGCTTTGCCGCCAGCCTGCTTGATGAAGCGGGGGCATGGACGCGATCCATCGACAGTGTGAGCCGGCGACGAGAGGCGGTGACGGGATTCGCGTCGGCGTTGTTCAACCTGGATGACTATGCGGCGGGAGAACGGATGATCGGGAGAGAACAGGACCCGGCATGGGGCGCTGATACGCTGACGCAACTGGCCAATATGGCCCAGCCGGCGAGCGGCGGGACTGTGTTCGCAGTGTCAGCGCCAGCGATGAGGATCGACGCGGGTCTGGCCGGCAGCGTTCCTGCGGCGGCAGGCCCAACGCCATCTCAGTCGCAGGTGATGTTGGGCAAGAACGCCGACTATAGGGCGACGTTCGGAAAAGAAGTGAGCTACCGTTACGTCTTCCAGAATCAGAGCCGCCCACAGACAGATGGCGCGAAGCGGTAGCGCGGCACCGTACCGCATGGCTTGGGTACGTGATGTTCGCGGTTTACGCGACCACGGTAAGGATCTCACGCCGGCCGGTTTCGGTCAGCGGGATGATCTTGGCGTAGAGATCGCGGAAGGTGGCATTGGAGCCGGCGGCCTGATGGAACTGCTCGAATTGGGTCAGTGAGTCGAACGTCGATTCGAAAACGAGGGTGTAGTAGGGTGGGCCGGCCAGATCGGTCAGGAGCCGCGAAGCCGATGGGGCGTGAGCGCCGGTTTTCATGGCGGCCATGGCCTGTTTCCACAGTTCGGTCGCCTGTTTCGTCTGGCCGAATTTCACCTGGAAGATATTGCGAACGACAATCATCGTTTCCCCCTTCTTTCTGGTCCATGATCATAGGCGCTTCGGTGAAAGGCGGAGGGCTGCAGGGATTAGAGGGGCCTTCGGCCGTTCGGGCTCGACTCGTCCGCTTCGCAGCGGCACGATCTGCCGCATGCGTGCACGCTCCTGTCAGCATTGGCCGAGCGCTCGTCGCATGCCGTGCAGTCTCTGGCGAAGCCGAACCCGAAGGGGTAACATACACAGCGCACTCAACCGAAAGGGATGGAGACGATGATCATTCGAGTATCCGTACTTGTGGTGATGGCAATGCTGCTGGTGGGTTGTTCCGAGCAAATCAAACCGGCGACGAAGCATGCGCCAACAACGCCCGATCAGGTGAAGATCTACCAGGAGGCCCCCGCGCAATATGAGCAACTTGGGCTGATCCATGTCCCGGTTGGCGGCGAGGTCAAGTGGGATCAGTCTGGTGATGCCAACGCCGGGTTTGACCAGTTCAAGGCGAAGGCCGCCGCGATGGGCGCGAATGGCGTTCTGCTGGCCGTTCCGGCAGGGACCTCGGATGTGCAGGTGACCGCTGGGTACAAGGGAGCCTTCTATGCGGTTCCGGTGAAGACGGGCGCCAAGCGTGAGGCGGTCGCGGAAGCGGTCTTCGTGCTTAAGCCTTAGGCAACTCAGAGAGTGATGGGCGGTCGGGCAGCCAGAACAGCGGGCCAATCGTGGTCCTGGCGGCTACGTTGGTGCTATGGACATCGTCAGGACGCGGTCGTTTCCGGCCGCATCTTTCAGGATCTTTGCATCGCCCAACGCGCGGTATTCGCTGGCCATGTTTAGCGCTGCCTTGCCCTGGTCAAACGCAATCTCCAGCATGACCCTGCCGCCAGGCAGCAGACGCTCCCGCGTGCCTGCAAGAATTCGGCGATGAAATGCCAGTCCATCCGGTCCGCCATCGAGCGCCCGGTGCGGCTCGAAATCCTTCACATTGCGGTCCAGAGTCGCGATATCGCCCGTGCGGATGTAGGGGGGATTCGACAGGATCAGGTGAAACGGTGCGCACTCAATCAGCGATGTAAGCGGCTCATATAGATCGCCCTGGAGCACGGTTACGCGGCCGTCCAGCTTCAGCTTGCTGAGGTTCGCCCTGGCCACCTCAATTGCCAGTGGATCGATGTCCACGGCGACTACGGTAGCGGTTGGGAGATGCTTGGCCACGGCCGCCGCGATGCATCCGCTGCCCGTACAGAGATCGAGAACTCGCGGCGATTCCATTCCGGGCGTATGGCGGCAGAAACCCAGCAGCGTTTCGACAAGCGTCTCGGTATCCGGCCGGGGGATCAGCACACCGGGCTTGATGTCCAGCTCAAGATCGAAGAAGTGGGCCTGCCCGGTCAGATAGGCGATGGGCTCATGCTCGCCAGCGCGGCGGACGAATTCGCGGAAGCTGAGCAGTTCCGATTCGATCAGCGGGCGATCGTAATCGGTGTAGAGCTTGAGGCGCGGCACCTTGAGCACATGGGCCAGCAGCAATTCCGCGGAGAGCCTGGGCGCATCCACGTTCTTTCTTTCAAAGAACGCGCTGGTCCATTCGAGAATACGTTTGACCGTCCATGTCTGCGGCTGTTGCTCCATAAACACTACATGCCGGATAAAGCTTAAGTGCGCGGCTGGCCGGGCTGGGTCGGGATCTCGCCGAACTGCTGCTCGTAGCGCTGCACGAGCTGCTGGAGGCTCATGGACAGACGTTTGGCGTTGTTGTAACCCATGATCACGCGATCCGTGACCTTGAAAAGCAGTTGTTGCGACGATTGGCCAGGCTGTGCATTTGGATTGGCCATATTGAAGCCGAGGTCAATAACGATTTCCTCGGCGGCGGTGTGGATGCGGTACGCATTGGCGTAGAGTGTCCGCATCTCGCGCTCATCGAGCATGACCTGAATCTGCTGCTGCTCACCGGTCGGAGGGGTATTGTCCTGAGACATCGCAACGAGCTCCTTTCCAAAGTCGATTACAACACAACCTGCCTACGAATCGTATTGTGCCCAATTCCGGATGAGTGTCCACCAAGAACGTTGCAGATTCCGGTGGGCCTTGAGCCTGCTGGAGGCGAAGTTCGCGAAGCGGCGGCTCCTTTGTTGGGTTATCTGTGGGTACAATAGCCAACGTGAAACGCCAAGGAAGCAATCGTTCGATCGTTCCTGTTCGCTGCTTGAAGCTCGGTGTTGCCACAGTCAGAGTTGGCTTGTTGATTGCCATTGCAGTGTTGTGCGATTCTGTGCCATGTTTCGCCGCTGAATCTGGTTCCGTCACTGCTCCTGCTGCTATGGGCGCCCCACGCGTCATCTGGCGCACGTTCGTCGGCAAATCGGCGGACACTCCGGCCGCCGCTGATGCCAAACGCATCATCACCGCATCGCAAGATGGCAGTGTTTCTGCCTGTTCACCGACAGATGGCAAGCCCCTCTGGACCATCCAGCCCAAATCGCGCCCATCGTCCATGCCGCTGCTTACGGATACTGCCGTCTATCTGGGCTTTGCCGATGGTCTGGTTTGCGCCTTGGATGCCGAGACCGGGAAGACCCGTTGGACCTTCCAGACCGGACAGCAGATTGTCGGCCGGCCTGCCCTTGCTGGGAACCGTCTGCTTGTAGGCTCGTACGATACCCATCTGTACTGCCTGGCGGCCGACACGGGCAAAGAACTCTGGAATTTCACCACGACGGCGCAGGTGCATGCAGCGCCGCTGGTGGTTGGTGACATCGTCATCATTGGTGGCTGTGATGGCCATCTCCATGCCGTTGATCTTGCGAGCGGCCAGGAGCGCTGGTCGGTCGATGCCGGCGGGCCGGTTGGCGCCAGCCCGATTGTGCACGATCAGCAGATCTTCGCCGCCAGCATGTCCAGCACGATTTTGTCCACCGACCTTGCGGGCAAACTGCTGTGGAGTGTTTCACCGATGGAGGAACGGGCACCGGTTACTACGAGCCCGGCCATTTCCGGTGGCCGGCTTGCTGTTGCCGCCGATGATGGGCAAGTGCTGATGCTCAACCCCGCGGATGGCAAAGTCCTTGCCAGCGGCAAAGTCCCAGGCAAACCGACCACGGGACTGGTGTTCCTCAACGACCAACTTCTGGTCGGTGTGGATGATGGCCGCATTTACGTGATTGATCCCACAACCGGAAAACAGACCTCTCGCATCACTCTGGGCGGTAATCCGCTGAGCATCATTCGCATCGACCAGGGGATCATCAGCAATGCATCCGACGGCTCTGTGTGGTTGCTGAAGTAGGACAAGGAGACGCGGGGACGCGGGGAGTGGGAGAGGGCGAGAGGGCGGGAGGGGGAGACAAGGGGACAATGGGACAAGGGGATCGTGGATAAGTGACAGGTGCGCAGGTTGTTTGCGGGGGTACCCCCTATGCGGTAAGTGCCTTGAGGGCAATGAGTTAGGTTGGTATTGGGGGAGGAGGTGCGCAGGTTCGGGGTGATTGTGGATAGCTGGCCAGGGATGAAGCACGAGAAGAGAAGCTAACCACAGATGAACACAGATTGACACAGATTCGGAGGGGAAGGTGCGCGGGTTGCGTGCGCAAACCTGCGCCGGTCGTAACCTCTGATTGAAACTGCGGTTACGTCACGCGCGGGGGAGAAGATAATCAAGTTTCTTCCTGATCCTGAAGTCATCTGTTACTTGTCAATGGTCAGAGGGTGTCGCTCGGGGGCGAGCGACCCACTTTGGGGAAGATGCTCAAGATCGGTGCGCATCCTCGGGAGGCATTGCCTGCCGATCTGGCAGCAGCGTATTCAGTTGTCAAATAGCGACGGAGCGCTGGGCCTCTATCTATACAGGAGGTGACGCGCTTTTTGCGCGCAAAGCGCACCACTGGGAGAGAGGATTTGCGGTTTTCCATTGGTTTTGGGGGGGCGGGGTCGAAAAATCGGAAAAGATTGCTGTAACTCGCGGTGCGCGCCTGCGCGACACATGCGCAGCACTCCATGTGTTTAAGAGGAGATGTCTCACACGCGCCCGCCGCGGCGGGTAAACTTCGTACCGCTTACGGCGCCACGAACAGGATTCGGGCGCAGAAGGGAACCTCACACAGAGGTCACGGAGCTCGCAGAGGTAACCACGGAATACACGGAAGACACGGAAAGAAGCCAGGCGGAGGACCTAACCACATAGGGCGCAAAGGCCGCAAAGGGCAAGCCACAGAGGCGTGATCCGCGGATGGGCGCAGATTGCCGCAGGTTCAATTCCGGTGTGGTGATGGGGGAGAGAACCGATTCTCACATAGATGGACAGGATAGACGGGATGGAGGAGAGAGGAGCCGAGAGCGGAATGGGGAAGCGGATTGGCGTTCACGATTGATTGCGGCGAGGGATTGGGGCGGTAGAGTGGTGGTTGATCCGGCCGGCAGGGATTGGCTTGGGTTGGGTCATGAGTTTGTGATCTGTCGTGAGGAAGCGATGATTGGTCTTTTGCCCGAGATTCATAAGAATCAATGACCAGTGGCCCCTTTTCTAAAGCAAGAATCAATGACCAGTGGCCCCTTTCTAAAGCCGAGGAAGCGTAACTATTTACCGTGCCACGGCACGAAACAGCAAATCGATCGCCCTGAGGAATTCGCGTGGTATCGTGTAATTGCTCTGTTTTGGTTTTGGAGATTGTGGTATACCTGCCGGCGCCATGGATGGCG
>Ga0209083_1000400_pt1 | contig 65536 bp, 34 predicted proteins | sample AM7aDNAmetaG_FD_184132 | JGI IMG/M metagenome (GOLD analysis project Ga0209083, IMG submission 184132) | Freshwater microbial communities from Finland to study Microbial Dark Matter (Phase II) - AM7a DNA metaG (SPAdes) (version 3) | ecosystem: Environmental > Aquatic > Freshwater > Lake ... | reverse complement strand
GTTGTTTTGCTTACTGATGAAACAAACGCAACATACACCCCACCAGCAATATCAGCAGGAACAATGTATTATTTCGTCATTATCAAGGCCTCAGGAAGCGGCTGTAATGACAAAACTTCTGATGTTGCCGCAGTTACGGTCGTCACCGACCCCACCTGGGCCACCAACACCGCTTCCCAATCATCAACCTGCGTTACGGATAATGCCGTTACATTTAGCGCTACTGTTTCGGGTGGTACAGGAGGTAGCGTGACATGGTTGCGTGCAACTTCATCTGGTGGCAGTGGAACACTGGTTACCAGCACAGACAGTCCGGGTGTGGGCACATGGTATTATCGTCCGCATTATAACCCCAGTGCATCGGGTTGCAACCTGATCGACGGAACAGAATGGGTCTTTACTTTCTATCCGCTTCGCTCCATCAGTGGCAGTTTTACCTATTATAACGCTGAGAATCCGGCTCTTGTACCAATCAGCCCAAAAGTGATCACAGTGGGATTGTACAAGGACAACACGCATGTTGGGTCCAATTATAGCGCCACTGCCGGTTCTTATGTTTTCAACAATCTTTGTCCGGGAACATATGAATTCAGAATCACTTCAGACATGCCTACAGATGGCAGCGTGAACACCACTGATGCCGCACAAGCAAACTACTGGGGCGCACATCCTTATTCCATAGAAAAAGTAAGGTTTTATGCCGGTGATGTGACACTTGCCAAACAGATAACGGCCACCTCCGCCCAGCGGATCCAGGGATATTTTGTCAATGGAACCGCCTTCGACCGCCCCGACTGGACCTTCTGGAATACGGAAACAACCATTAGCGCCAACCCTGCCGACCCAGGAACTGCCCCTGATTATCCCACTGTGATCCTCGTTGGATCAGGAAATATAACCGCCAACATGTATGGCCTCTGCACCGGCGACTTCAACCGGAGCTTTGATCCTCTGTTGACCAAATCTTCGAGTTCAAGCCTGAGCCTGATCCACGGTGGAACTGTTCAGGCAGAGACCGGCCAGGAATTCGATTTGCCGGTTCACATGGTGAATGCCGCAAAAGTCGGAGCTGTATCGCTCATCCTGAATTTCCCGGCTGATCTGGTCGAAGTGAAGGATGTGGTGATGAACAGCGCTGACGGACAACTCGACTGGGCTGTCAAGGGCAATGAACTCAGGATTGGATGGAATTCGCTGGCGCCTGCCGACCTGGCTGCATTGGCCAACCTCGTCACCCTGAAACTTAAAACGACGGCAGCATTCACCAATGGGGCTTCCATCAGATTAGTGCTGGCCGCCAACCCGCTGAATGAACTGGCCGACGATTATTATGATGTTATCGGCAATGCCCTGTTGAGTGTCGATGTTGTTGAAGCATCGCCCAACGGCATCGCTCTCAAGCCTGCCTCGCAAGGGATCACCTTACAAAATTATCCAAACCCGTTCGCAGGTCATACCACGATTGCCTATACCCTTCCGTTCAACGGAAAGGTCATCCTTGAAATCCACAACACGCTGGGGAAGACAGTTGAAATCCTGATGATTGAAACGCAGCAGAGAGGGGATCATCTGCTGAAATTTGATGCAACCGGCCTGGCATCGGGAATTTATACCGCCACCATCCGGCTCAGCGGCACAAATGATGAACTGATCCGGACTATTAAGCTTGTTAATAACAGATAGGAGGCTACCCATCCCCTGCCCCTCCCTGTATCATGGAGGGGTTTGGAGTGGGTTCTCAATTAAAAATCAATCAGATAGTGAAAAAGATTACGCTTCTTTTGGTTTGTCTTGTTTGGTTTTTATCTTTAGGGATGCATGCTGAGAACGCCCCCGTGACCATGGCCGCAAATGTTACAGCTGCCATACCGGGGGTTTCCTCGGTTGCAGTTCCGGTTACGGTTACAGGGTTCAATGACATCGGCCAGTTTACCCTAACCATGAAGTTCGACACTACCAGGGTGCGCTTTGTATCCGCAACTGCCAATCCTGCCCTGCCGGGAATGAGTGTAACCTATACCAAGCCTTCCGGGAACACCAAGGCGTCTCTTGTTTTCTCCTGGACGGGCAGCTCAAATGTCAGCCTGGCCGACGGGTCATCGCTTGCCGGCCTGACATTTTCGTATGTAACGGGGACAGGATTGCTCAGCTGGGCTTACACCTATGGAGCCGTATGCCAGTTTAAGCGCTACGTAGGAGCAGTACTTACCACCCTGAGCGATACACCCAAATATCTTTTTTATCTGAATGGCGGCATTTCAAACCGCGGTGCACCCGTTACTTTTGTGCCGGTAATTATCATGACGGCCCCGGGATCATTTCAGATTCCTGTAACAGTAAACGGTTTTAACGGCATCGGTGCGCTAACCTTATATCTTGAGTACGACCCTGCCTTTATTACTTACCAGAACACTTTTACCAAGAACCCTGCCTTCGGATCAACTTTCCTGGTGGGAAATATTGCCGGAACCGATGGCAAAATGCTGATGATCATACAGTGGTATGGCGGCGCTGTTACGCTGGGAAACGGCGCTGCACTTTGCACGATGAACTTCAGTTATGCTGGAGCAGGCGCCACTTGCCCCCTGAGCTGGAACGACAATGGCCCCTCATGCGAATATGCAGATGGTTCGGGGGATGTACTGATTGACCTGCCAAAAAATTATTATTACCATGATGGAGTGGTCTCTCCTCCGCTAATCGCAAATTTTACGGCAGACAACTTTACGCCGCATAAAACGGATACCGTTCAGTTGACTGATCAAAGCGCAGGGGGTGCCACTTCATGGAACTGGAGTTTCGACAGGCCTGCTGTAGTCTTCCTGAACGGTACAAACGCATCATCACAAAACCCGCAGGTGAAATTTACCGATGGTGGAACTTATTCCGTGACCCTGCTGGTCACAAATTCGTATCTTACTGATTCTGAAGCGAAAATAGCTTTCATCCGGGCAGGGACTCCAGGGACCTGGACCGGAAACACCTCTTCGGATTGGAATGTTTGGTCGAATTGGGATAATTGGCTGGTACCCGATAGCAACACCCCGGTCCTTATTCCTCCTGCAGCGCCAAACTGGCCGGTATACAACGGCGACCTGATCCTTGGGATCAACTGCAGCAGGCTCACACTGAGTGGCTCTACAAGCAGGATGACTATTACTGGTGATTTAAAAATTCCTTAAATCTGAATTTATGAAGAATCACATGTTAATGCTTATTAGTGTGCTTATTGGGCTTCTTTTTTTTGTTACAAATGGGTCGGGGCAAACGACCAGGACCGTTGGAGTCTCCGGTAACTATACAACCCTTAAACTGGCATTTGATGCAATAAATGCCGGCACCATCACCGGTAGTATCACCCTTCAAATAACCGGAAACACAACCGAAACATCATCTGCAGTATTGAATGCCAGCGGCAACGGGAGTGCGAACTATACCACGGTATCAATTTATCCAACCAGTTCCGGACTTATCATTGCCGGCAACTTGAATTTACCGCTGATCGACTTGAACGGGGCCGATCATGTAACCATTGATGGAAGGGTGAATGGTTCAGGTTCAGTGACCGATCTCACCATTACCAATTCCAGCACCGGTATTACCGCTTCGACTGTACGCTTTGTCAACTCTGCCGAAAATAATACCGTTAAGTACCTGACCATCAAAGGTTCTGAAACGAGCGCGGCGACAAGTAATACCACCGGGATCATCTTTTTCTCAACCTCCTCATCCGGAAATGGAAACGATGGAAATACCATCGATCATAACAACATCACCAGTGATGCAGCCGGCAGGGCCACACATGCCATTTATTCCCTGGGCTCATCCGACCATTCTAACAGCGAAGACATAATCAGCAACAACAATATTTACGATTTTCTCAACAATGGTCTGGCATCCTGCGGGGTTCATATCTCTTCCAATTCAACTTCATGGACCATTTCGGGAAACAGCCTCTTTGAAACGACATCCTTTATTCCAACAGCAGATGTGGCATTCAATGCAATGGTTATTGATAATTCATCGGGCACCGGTTTTACAATCACCGGAAACTATATTGGAGGAAGTTCAGCCTCATGCGGCGGCCAGGCTTGGACAAAAACCAACTCCAAAAACAACATCTTCTATGCCATCAATCTGAATGCCGGGACTTCTCCAGTAAGCAATATCCAGGGAAATACAATCCAGAACTTTTCCTGGAGCAATTCCGGATCCCAGGCCTGGACCGGTATTCAGTGTACGGTAGGCTCAGTGAATGTCGGTACAACTGCCGGGAATATCATCGGGGCAACATCAGGAACCGGATCAATCACGGTGACCGGAGGAGCATCAGGGTTGAATGTCTATGGGATAAATATTGCCGGATCGGGAACAATAACTATCCGAAATAACAAAATTGGCGCAATCACTGCAGCCAATTCCAATATATCGTATGCAAGCAATTTTTATGGCATCAATAAAGCAAACACGGGAACAGGCTCCATCATCGACAATATCATCGGAAGTACAATAACAACAAACAGTATCCTTGCAAGTTCTGCAAGCACGGCCAATGATCAAATTGTTTCCGGGATCAGCAATACAAATGGTTCAAATGGTTTTACAATCAGCAACAACACCATCTCCAACCTCACCAACGGCACTACCAATGCAAATACCGGGGCCGCCGGATTAATAGTTGGTATTTCATCCTCATCCGCCGTTAATATTATCTTAAACAATACAATCAGTTATTTGACCATTGCCAATGCCAACAGCGCGGCTAACAATACCGCATCGATTTGCGGAATCGCACTGACGGGAACGAATCAACTTAAAACCATCACCGGAAATACTATTTGTTACTTATCCAACAACTGCGCTTCATTTACCGGGAGTGCGATTGGGCTGTATTTTGGTGCTACCGGGATGTACACCACAAACTCTCATACCGTTACCGGTAATTTCATCCATGATATTTCCGTAAATGTTTCTTCCACAGGGGCCTCGGTATATGGAATTAAGATCAGCACGGGTCAAACCACTTATGCCAACAACATCATCAGTTTGGGGGGAAACACGGCAACCACAATTTATGGAATATACGAAACTGGAACAGCCAGCAACAACAACAACATCTATTTTAACTCGGTTTTTATTGCCGGAAATTTGAGTTCGGGCGTTACTGATAAATCATACTGCTTATACAGCGCTGGGTATGCAAATACACGAATCTTTAAAAATAATATTTTTGAAAATGCCCGGTCAACCACAGGTGGTACAAGTTTGCATTATGCTGCATTTTTCAACTATGGTGTGAGCACTTCCCTGTCACTGGATTTTAATGATTACTATACACCGGGTACTGGCGGAGTCCTGGGTTTTTACAATGGTGCCGACGTGAATGCAGTTCCACTCATTTCAGGACTTGATGGTAAAAGTTTAGCCATCAACCCAACATTTTCAAGCCCGGGAGGAACTGAAGCATTGAATTACACCCCTTTGTCAGATAAACTTGAAGGAACAACAATCAGCACATTGTCAACAGATTACGCATCGGTGAACCGGGCAGCAACACCCTCCATGGGCGCTTATGAAGTCACCCTGAGTCTCAATGCCGATGTGTACAAATCCGGAGTTTTTCAATCCAGTTATTTTCGGTTAAAAGATGCTTTTGATAAAATAAACAATGGAACCCATACGGGTGTGCTTGAGATCAGGATCAAGGCCAACATGGTGGAAACAGTTTCCGCAGTGCTTTATCAAAGCGGATATTCGAGCAGTGCAGGCATATCAAATTACAGTTCTTTAACTATTTACCCTACCGTGGCCGGCATAACCGTGACCGGCAATTTCGATTCACCCCTGATTGATTTGAATGGTGCAGACAATGTGACCATTGATGGGCGGGTGAACCAATCAGGGGCAACAGACCTGACCATAGCCAACGCCAGCACGGGAACTTTTGCTTCAGCCATCCGGTTCATCATATCAGCTGAAAGCAATACTGTTAAATATTGTAATATAACTTCCTCCTGCAATAGTGCAGGTGTAGGTGCAATCAATTTCACCTCCTCCACCACCGGGAACGGAAACGACAACAACATTATTGAATTTTGTAATATCTCCAACACAGGTGGAAACAGGCCTGTCAATATCATATTTTCCTCAGGAACCTCCGGCCGTGAAAATAGTGGAAACATCATCAGATACAACAATATTTATAATTTTTTCAATCCGAATTCCAATTCATATGGCATTAATATTTCATCTAATTCTACTGATTGGACCATCTCTGACAATAGTTTTTATGAAACAACGACCTTTGCCCCTTACGGTGCCAACAAGTATTATCCCATTTTTGTGAATACCGGCAACAACAATATCATCAGTAATAATTATATAGGCGGCAGTGAGCCATTGTGCGGCGGTTCTGCATTTACAGTAAATGCAAGTCTGGGTCATTATTTTTGCGGTATCTATTTTAATGGCGGAGTCGCGTGCATGGTTCAGAATAACATCATACGTAACATCAATTATACCAGCATCCAGTCAAATCCATGGGATGGTATTTTCATCAATTCAGGTAATGCCACAGTCACAGGCAACACAATAGGTGCAGCGACCGGAACCGGCTCCATTGTTATTACAACTCCTTCTGTTGCAGCAAGTGCAACGATGAACGGAGGCGTGGTTACCGCGATCACACTGCTGGGCGGAGGAACCGGTTACACGACAGCACCTCCGGTTACATTTTCAACATCAGGCAGTACAATACCTGCCACAGCTACTGCCACCATAGCCGGGGGAGTCGTTACAACGCTGACGCTGAATTCAGGGGGAAGCGGATATACAGGTACACCCAACGTGGTGTTTGACGGGCAATCGTATGGATATTCCACATCACACGGTATGATTCAAAACAGCTCGGGAGCAGTAAATATAACAAACAATAATATTGGTTCAATTACCACGGCTGGCACAGCCTATTATTCACATAGTTTCGAATCAATATACGTGAGGAGTGTAGCCTCGACATTGGCCATCAGCAATAACCTGATAGGAAGCCTTACAACAGCCAACAGCATATTAACGAGTTCTTCAGCAGTTTCATCAGTCACCAAGCAGGATGTTTATGGAATATACAGTGCCGGTATCGGTACAACAACCATTTCGGGAAACACGATAGCCAATCTAACCAATGCCTATGCAGGCACCAATTCATTATCGCGGGTAAGAGGCATTCAAACGATTGCAGGCTATAATACCATTCAAAACAATACGGTAAGCGATTTAACTTCTTTCAGCAAGCAATCCACCCCTTCGACTTCTGCTTCGATTGTAGGCATTTCACAAACTTCATCCACTTCCTCGACCGTTCAGACAGTTACAGGAAATACCATCTGTAATTTATTCAGCACAAGCGCAACAGCACAGATATATGTAACAGGAATATATTATTCGGGGCCAACAACCGGCTCCTGTTCTGTTTCAGGAAATTTCATCCACAGCCTTTCCATTGCATCCTCCGATGTAACATCAAATATCAAAGGAATCGAACTTAATTACGGGGGAGCAACCTGTGCCAATAATATCGTCAGCCTGGGGAATGGCCTTACCTCCGGGTATTTCATCAGTGGCATATGGGATGAGAGTGGTGCCACCAATAACAACAATATCTACTTCAATACGGTTTATATTGGCGGAAGCGTGACATCCGGGACAACATCATCAACTGCGGCCTTAAAAAATTCAGCCAATTCTTCGACAAGAAATTACAGGAATAATATCCTGTTCAATGCCCGTTCCGGTGGCTCCAGCGGAAAACATTATTCGATTATTCTTTCAGGCATAGCAAACTTGACCATTGATTACAATGACTATTTCGCATTGGGAACCGGCGGAATGCTTGGTGTTATCGGCACACTCGACAAACCAACCTTATCCGCCTGGAAAGCTGCTACAGGGCAGGATGTTTATAGCTTAAGCACTAATCCGGTCTTTGCCGGCACAAACTGGACTACTGCCTCAAATTATTATACTACTACATCGTTGCCCGGGGGATCAGGAACCGGCATCACCACTGATTATGCAGGAAACACAAGAGGCATCACTCCAAAAATGGGTGCACTGGAAATCAACAGTTATATTTGGCAGGGCAGCACAAGTACTGACTTTGCGGCTGTAAGCAACTGGACAGGAGGGACTGTGCCCCCGGATGGAGCCGACATTTCCTTTGCTACCGCACCTGACCGGGACTGCTATTTGGATCAAAACAGAACAATTGGAGATATAACCAATGCACAATCCACAAGAAAACTGGTTGTAAATGGTAAACAGCTTACGATAACCAAAAATCTGAATTTCACCAATGGCGCGCAGATAGATGCTACCACTGCATCATCCTGCATTTTATTTACCGGAATGTCTGCACAGAATATCCCGGCAGGAATCTTCACGGGCAATACCGTGGAAACCATCGGAATTAACAACATCAGCGGTGTTACATTAAACGGAAATTTAACCATATCAGGAACATTGATCCTTTCCAATGGTTCTTTTTCACTGGGAATGAATACGCTGACATTGGACGGAGCCATTGTCACATCAACCGGATCTCTGACCGGTGGCAGTGCAACCAACCTCATCATTGGTGGAAGCGGATCATCTGCAACCCTGCCTGCTGTGTCACTGAACAATTTCACCATAAACCGTCCAAATGGCCTGGTCTTAGGCGGATCAGTAACCGTTGGTGGCACACTTGCATTAACGGATGGTACGTTGATCATAGGTGCCAATATGTTGACCATGGCGGGCAACTCACTCACAAAATCAACCGGAAATATTGATGCGAGCAATGCAGGCGCTGCTATAATTTTTTTGAATACCACTGCGATTATTTTTCCACCTTCCCTTTTCACCAGTACTGTTAATGATTTAACCATCGGTGGTGCTGGAGGGATCACTTCCTCCAGCGATTTAACAGTCAATGGAGTTCTTGATTTAGAGGCGGCCAATCCATCCGGTGTGAAAGGCTGTCTTGATATGGTTGACGGATCAATCATAAAAACCCTCCTCATGGGACCCAATGCCACAACCACCGGAACTGGTGATGTAACAGGGATAGTTTCACGTTCTTCCTTCGTCGTAAATACACCATATTCCTTCGGAAACAAGTTTACCACACTGAATATGGCTGCAGGCGGAACATTGCCATCCTCCCTCAGTTTTAAAATAATTCTGAGCTCATCGGATCTGAGCTGGAAACCAGATGCCATTCGCCGTTATTATGATATTATCCGCACAGGTGGAACCAGTGCAACCAAAGTCACCCTCAATCTTCATTATTTAGACAGTGAACTCAACGGTGCGAGTGAAGGCAACCTTGATTTATTTGATTATCACCTCGGCGGTACTCCGCATATCGATGACCACGGTCATTCGAACGACAATACGGCTGACAACTGGGTTGGGTTGGCCAATCTCAGCCTGACTTATGTCGCCAGGACTGCCTTCAACGATAAATATTGGATGCTTGGTACATCCACTGCTGCCAATTATACATGGCTTGGTGTCACATCCGATTGGGCTTCGAGTTACAATTGGCTGGGCGGGGTCGTTCCATCATCTGGCAATCATGTTACCATTCCGGATGCTGGCACAACTCCTTTTGATCCCGATTTGCCGGCAACTGCAACCATTGGTTCCCTTACCATTCAGGCCGGAGGCATCCTTAATGGTGGCACGGATAACATCCTGACCATTGATGGAGCTGCCGGTGCATGGGACAACATGGGAACGTTCAATGCCGGGAACAGCACAGTCGTGTTTACCAATGCCGCAGCAACCATGTCTGACCCCACTAACTTCTATAATGTCACCGTTGCTGATGGAGCAAAACTCACCCTTGGGACTGATAATATCCTGAGAATTGCGGGAACGTTATCACTCTCCACTACCGGCATTTTAAATGCCGCATACAATCACAATACGGTAGAATATAACGGGGATATTCAAACAGTTATCAATCCAAATGGCGTAACCCCGGGTTATTATAACCTTATTCTAAGCGGAACGGGGACGAAAACGCTTCCCGGAACCGATTTGTCGATCGCCAATGACTTTACAATTTCAGGATCAGTTTCCGCGACAGCGGCTTCCATGATCAATTTAACCGGAGAACTCACCATTGGAGTTGGTTGTACATTTGCAACAGGCAACTACAATCATTTCATAGGTGGGTATTTCGATAACAGCGGGATTTTCAATGCTTCATCAGGATATACAATTACTTTAAACGGTATTGCCACACAATCAATCTATGGGTCATCCACAACAATATTTGATAATTTGACGATAAACAATAGCATGGGAGTTACCCTCTTTTCCAATGTTAATGTAGATAATGTACTGACACTTGCCAACGGTACCCTTAGTGTTGAAGCCACCACGCTTGGAATCAACGGGGCAATCAGTAAAACGTACGGGAATATAGATGTGAACTCCAATTCCTCCTTGAGTTTTGGCGGGACAAGCAGCCTAACGCTTCCTGACAATATATTCACTGCTACACCTTCCATCAACAACCTCACCATCAACAGATCCGGAGGGGTTGCCATGGGCAATCAAAACATGATCATAAACGGACTGTTGAATTTAGAGGCGGGAACGGTTGAAATTGGCGCCAATACACTGACTATTAACGGAAGTTCTCCTACAAGAACAACCGGGAATATTGATGCAGGCAATCCATCTGGGACCCTTGTTTTTAGCAATATTTCCCCGATCACTTTGCCGTCCTTTATATTTACAGATGATGTTAACAATCTAATCATCAATAGTTCAGGAGGCATTACGGCCAGCAGCGATTTTACCATAAATGGCATCCTCAATTTGCAAAGCGATAACCCATCGGCCATCAAAGGCAGCCTGGATATGTGGAACGGTACCGCATTGAAAACTTTGACCATGGGACCTTCCGCCACCACCATTGGAACAGGCGATGTGACGGGCATTGTTAAGCGTACATCCTTTCTTGCAAATACCCCTTATTCATTCGGAAACCAATTTACCACGATTGTCTTTTCGGATGGTGGGACATATCCTTCAGAAATAAAAGCAAAGATCTCCATTGGTGCTTCACCTTCGTGGAAAACGACAGCCATCCAGCGAATGTATGACTTTGTGCAGACTGACGGGGTTAACTGCATTTCAACCATTACCACCCATTACCTTGATACAGAGCTCAATGGTAATATTGAGAATGAGCTGGTTCAGTGGACAAGATCTCCTGGGACTCCTGATGTATTAACTGAATGGGGGCGTTCAAATTGCAACTCCGCTAATAATTGGGTTGCAATTGCCAATGTAAATATTGGCTATTACCCAACCAGTTTCGGTCAACTGGAAAATACCCTTGCTAAGTCGGAAATTGTTTCTTATATATGGAATGGATCGCAAAGTACAGCATGGGCCACCATTGAGAACTGGACACCCACGGGAACTCCGTCCTCTACCTCAAATGTAGTTGTTCCTGATGCCTCTACCACAAACTTCTCCCCAACGATACCAACCTCTGTCGAACTCAAGACACTGACCATTGAAGCAGCGGGTATTTTAAATGCCAATGAGGGTATTGAAGTAACCATCAATGGCAGCAATGGAGCGTGGAGTAATGCCGGAGGCACATATAATCCAAATACAAGCATTGTTACCTTTACAAATGCCAACGCGACCATTTCGGGGTCGACGAATTTCAACAATGTAACGATACCTGGTGAGAAGGTTTTATGGATGCAAAGTGGCAGTACCATGAGAATATCCGGAACAATGATCAATAACGGAACCTGGCGCACCGTGATCGGAGGGCCGACCACGGTAGAATATAGCGGAGGAAACCAGACCGTGGTGGTTCCTAATCCAACCACAAACCGTTATAGTACGTTGATCCTCAGTGGCAGCGGTACGAAAACCATGCCGTCGACTGCATTGGCCATATATGGCGATTTCTCAATATTGGGAACAGCAACTGCAACAGCGATTGCTTCGGTGAATACGAACGGCAATTTCATCATTGGCTCAGACGCAACATTCAGAACAGGAGCATTGAGTCATTCCATCGGAGGAAACTTCTCGAACGACGGCGTTTTTTCGGCTACCGGCAGCACGATTGAGTTTAACGGCTCTGCTGCTCAGGTTATAGGAGGCATTGTACCGGCTGTTTTCAACAATCTGACTTTGAACAACAAGGATGACGTGTCTCTTGGCAACAACGAAACAATCAACGGAATTCTTGCTTTCACCAGCGGAAAAATTTACCTCGGCGACCACGATTTGTTGATGGGCAATGCGGCCACCATCACCGGCAACACCAATACAAAATATGTGGTGACTGATGGAACCGGAGTATTAAATCAGCGTGTCAATACCTCCACGGATGTCATCTATCCCATTGGTTTTGAAACCTCTTATTTGCCTTTGACCATCAGACTCACTGCTCTTTCAACTGCCGATAATATCAAAGCCAGGGTTGCAAATGGCCTGTTTACTTCTTACGATGCCTCTGATTTTCCTACGGGCACTCCGATCACAAACCGCGTGGTTCCAATCACCTGGTATTTAAATGAAAGTGCCTCCGGTGGGAGCAATGCAACGGTAACGTTCCAATGGAATGCCACGGATGAAGCTTCAACCTTCAACCGAAAATGGTGTGATGTGGCTCATTACACAGGTGGGGCATGGAGTTATGCAGAAGGTGCGATAGCCTCTGGTTCCAATCCATACACGCAAACCATCAGCGGCATTACATCCTTTCATCCTTTCGGGGTTTTCGGCCAACATATCCTAAGTTCTTTCATGGGTACAACATTTTGCGCAGGTTCTTCCATATCTGTTGATTATACCGCCACCGGTGGTACCTGGAATTCCGGGAACAATTTCACAGCAGAGATTTCAGATGCAGCAGGAAGTTTTACATCACCAGTAGCGATCGGATCCGCATTTTCCCAGGAATCAGGCACCATCAATGCTACCATTCCTGCAAATACGGACGATGGGACAGGATACCGTGTAAGAGTCGTAAGCGCCGATCCTGCCGGGAATGGAGAAATCAACGGGGATGATTTGACGATCAACCACCTCCGAAGCATCAGCGGATCATTTAGCTATGCCAATACTGCAAATTCCGCCCTGACAGACGGAATTACGGTAAAACTTTACCAGAACAACACCCAGGTAGGCTCAAGTTTTGTTGTTACGAACGGCATCTATGAATTTACAAACCTTTGCCCCGGTAACTACGAAATCCGGGCCACCTCTGTCAAATCTACCGAAGGAAGCGTGAATACCACCGATGCAGCTCAGGCCAATTATTGGGGCGTATACCCTTACCTTATTAATAAAGTCAGGTTTTATGCCGGTGATGTGACGGGTGATGCGTTTTCCATCAATGGAAGTGATGCACAACTCATTCAACATTACTTTGTCAATGACACTCCCTTCGCCAAGGGAGGCAGCTGGACATTCTGGAACGCAGGAGAAACCATCAGTTCTCAAACCACGCCTCCTGATGCATCGTATCCGGTTATAAACCTGGCTGTTGGCAGCAATAAAACCGCTGATATAGTTGGTTTATGCACCGGTGACTTTAACTGCAGTTTTAATCCTACATTGACTAAATCGATAAGTTCAACCCTGAACCTTGTCTATGGCGGTACCGTTCAGGCAGGCATCAGCGAGGAATTCGAATTGCCGGTTCGCGTGGTAAATGCTTCAAATATTGGGGCCATATCACTGATCCTGAATTTTCCTGCAGATCTTGTTGAGATAAAGGATGTTGATATAATCAACGGATTTGGGCAGCCCGATTGGAACGTTCAGGGCAACGAACTGCGTATCGGATCTTATTCGATGGATCCTGTCAGTCTGGCTGCATTTGACAACCTGATTACGTTGCATCTTAAGACGACAGCTGCATTCCTCAATGGGGCATCTATCCGGCTCTCACTGGCCTCAAACCCGCTCAATGAACTGGCAGACGATCATTACGAAGTTATTGGCAACGCTGTTTTAAGTGTCAATGTCGTGGAATCAACATCCACCGGCCTTGCTGGCAATCCTGATAGGGATCAGATTCTGATCAGAAATTTTCCAAATCCTTTTGCCGGCCAAACCACTTTTGCCTATTCGCTCCCGGTAGAAGGCATGGTCATCTTTGAAATTCGCAACATGTTAGGCAATACAGTGAAAACCCTGGAAAATGAAATCCAGGAAAAAGGGAGCCATCTGTTAAAATTTGACGCAGCCAGCCTGGCACCTGGCATTTATACTGCAATCATCAGGCTTAGCTGCAACAGTAAAGAAATGCTGCGATCAATCAAAATTGTTAATAACAGATAAAATGAAAGTGCAAAATTTAAAGTGCAAAGCGCAAAGCAAAATTGTAGATCAGGAAACTAATGTGTACTATTGTGCCTGATGTGGTTAAATTCTTATGAAAATCGTTGATCCATTAAAAACATTCCAAAAATCACCAGGCATGAAAAAGCTTATAAAATTCTTCAAAATCGCAGTCCTGATCGCAGTGGTAATGTGGGTAAGGGATACCAATGCCAATACACTGTCGCCGGGTCCTGCCTGTTTGCCGGGTGGTCCTGTCACAACAATTGCAGCCGTTAGCGTCTGTACGGGAACCACAGAGGTTGATATCCCGGTCACGGTGACCTCCTTTGCCAGTATTGGCAGTATATCGTTAAAAATCACCTTTGAGCCCACTCAACTGGGAACGCCGGTGCTGCTTTCAAGTCACCCGGATTTATGGTCATCATTTCTTGTAAATGTTGCCACTCCCGGTACCATCCTGGTTTCGGGATTTGGCACAGGAATCAGCCTGGCCGATGGGAGTATCCTGTTTACCTTGCGTTTCACGAATGGTACCGGCCTGCGTTCCGGTTCCTTATCGTTCTTTGAAAACATCCAGGGAAGTTCCTGCGAGTACACCCTGGATGATGCTCCCAACTACACTCCTTACTGTGACCGTCCGACAGGAAACTTCTATATCAATGGCGGTCTCACCGTCAACACACCATCATTTGTGCCTGTTCCACATACAGTGGCTGAGTTGCAGGCAACCGGGACAGATATTAAATGGTATGCAGCCGAGACCGGGGGTACTGAATTGTCGCCTTCAACGATATTGGAAAATGGCCATCACTATTATGCCACTCAAACCGTAAATGGGTCCGAGAGTATTTCAAGATTTGAGGTAACTGCCTCGGTGGATCCCACTCCCTGCGCCCCAACGGCCACTTCACCGCAATCGGGTGTGACCGTTGCCGACCTGGCGGCAACAGGTCAAAACATCAGATGGTATACTGCTTCATCCGGCGGAACGGCGCTTGCGCCTTCAACCGCTCTGGAAAACGGGACCTATTGGGCGAGCCAGACAATCGATTGCACCGAGAGTGCAACAAGGGTCGCAGTAACCGTATCAAATTAACCGGCAGGCGATTTATCCTTGTTTGCTAAACCGCTTCCGTTCGTTCTCATCCAGCAGTATCTTACGCAGACGGATTGATTTCGGTGTCACTTCCACGTATTCATCACCTTTGATATACTCCCTGACTTCTGACGTTTAGTGCGGTAACAGATTCCATTTTTTGATTAAAGGGGCCCTAAACGTATAGTAAAAATAGGTTTCTGCTACTGCTCCCAGACCCCATGCTGAAGCATGGATGGTTCTGATTCGGTTGCTGCTCCCAGACCCCATGCTGAAGCATAGATGGTTCTGATTCGGTTGCTGCTCCCAGACCCCATGCTGAAGCATGTGGTTAGCGATGTCTGCCGTTCCGATCATGCATCTCGTGGACTAAAGTCCACAGTCAAATTGACGCGTTGGGTGGATGTTCCTCCTCCGCGGACTTCAGTCCGCGTCCCACTGCAAGCCTGTCCCCCGCCAGCCTAACCCCATGCTTCAGCATGGGGTCTGGATGCCTCACCGGATCATGAACCACATCTATCCGCATGGGGTGCCGGATCATCTCCTGACTTCTGACGTTTAGTGCGATAACAGATTCCAATTTTTGATTAAAGGGGCCCTAAACGTATAGTAAAAATAGGTGTTAGTGCGGTAAAAGTCAAAACTGTTGTTTTTATTTCATTCACCTTCAGTTACTTGAAAACTACCAACGCACCAAAATCGCAAAACGTCAGAAGTCAGGGTGACTGTCTCGGTGGATCCCACTCCCTGCGCCCCGACGGCCACCTCACCGCAAACAGGTGTGACCGTTGCCGACCTGGTGGCAACAGGACAAAACATCAGATGGTACAATGCTTCATCGGGTGGAAAGGCGCTGGCACCTTCAACTGTTTTGGGAAACGGGACGTATTGGGCAAGCCAGACGATCGATTGCACCGAGAGTGCATCAAGATTTGCCGTAACCGTATCAAATTAGCCTGCCCGCGGCTTAACCTTGTTTACTGCTGCGCTTCCGCTCGATCTCATCCAGCAGGATTTTGCGCAGACGTATTGATTTCGGCGTCACCTCCACGTATTCATCCCCTTTGATATATTCCATGGCTTCTTCGAGCGAAAACTTTGTTGCAGGATAGATGACTGCCTTGTCGTCGGAACCCGATGCACGCACGTTGGAGAGCTTTTTGGTCTTATTCACATTGATCACGATATCATCGCTTCGGGTGCTCTCCCCGATTACCTGTCCATTATAAACATCTTCAAAAGGTTCGATGAAAAACTTGCCGCGGTCCTGGAGTTTGTCAATGGCATAGGTAATGGCCAACCCGGTGTACATCGAAATGAGGGAGCCGTTGTTGCGTCCCTGCATGTCTCCTTTCCATGGCTGGTATGACTTGAATCGATGTGCCATCACGGCCTCCCCTTCTGTTGCAGTGAGAACGGGATTGCGCAGGCCAATCAAGCCCCGGGCAGGGATGTCAAACTCGAGGATCACGCGGTCGCGTTTGTGTTCCATGTGGGTCATGTCGCCTTTACGGCGGCTGACCAGCTCAATCACCTTGCCAGCAAAAGCTTCGGGCACCTGCACCTTTAATAATTCCACCGGTTCACATTTCTGTCCGTTCATCTCCTTGGTTAAAATCTGCGGCTGCCCCAGTTGGAACTCGTAGCCTTCGCGGCGCATGGTCTCTACCAGGATTGCCAGGTGAAGGATCCCGCGGCCAAATACCTGGAAACGATCGGGCGAATCCATCTCCTCCACGCGTAACGCCAGGTTTTTTTCAGTCTCTTTGAAAAGCCGTTCGCGGATGTGGCGTGAAGTGACGAAGGTGCCTTCCTTGCCTGCAAACGGTGAGTTGTTGATGGTGAACAACATGCTCATTGTTGGTTCATCCACGCTGATGGGCGACATGCCCTCGGGGTTTTCAAAATCGGAAATGGTATCACCAATGTCAAAATTTTCCGGGCCGAGAATGGCGCAAATTTCACCTGCAAATACCTCAAACTTCACTTTCTCCTTGCTCAGCCCTTCGAAAAGGTAGAGTTCTTTGATGACTGATTTTATGACTGTCCGGTCATTTTTAACCAGCGAAATCGGCATCCCGGCTTTTACGGAACCCCGGGTGATGCGCCCGACGGCAATCCTGCCGACATAAGAGGAGTAATCGAGTGAACTGATCTGCATCTGCAGGGTTCCGGGCAATTGCGTCGGAGCAGGAATATGTTCAATGATCTGATCGAGCAGGTAGCTGACATCAGTGGTCTCGTTGCGCCAGTCATCCGACATCCAGCCATGTTTCGAAGAGCCGTAAACGGTCGGGAAATTTAGCTGGTCTTCACTGGCATCGAGGCTGAACATCAGATCGAACATTGCCTCATGAACTTCATCAGGTGAACAATTTGGTTTGTCGACCTTGTTGATCACCACGATGGGTTTTTTTCCCAGTTCCAGCGCTTTCTGTAAAACAAAGCGGGTTTGAGGCATGGGTCCCTCAAATGCATCAACAAGGATCAACACCCCGTCGGCCATGTTCAGTACACGTTCAACCTCACCACCAAAATCACTGTGGCCGGGTGTGTCGATGATGTTGATTTTAATTCCTTTATATCTTACCGAGACATTCTTTGACAAAATGGTGATCCCGCGTTCGCGCTCCAGGTCGTTCGAGTCGAGGATGAGATCCCCCATTTCCTGGTTGTCGCGGAATAGCCGGACCTGGTGTAAAATCCGGTCGACCAGCGTTGTTTTGCCGTGGTCGACGTGGGCAATGATGGCGATATTTCTGATATCCTGCATGTTAAAAAATTAATTGGGGTATTTGAAATGGTTTGCAAAGGTACGGCAAATATCAATGCATTAAACATTTACGGTTGACGATTGACGATTTACGATTTCTGATGAAAAAAACTTCATCATTGTGAAATGACAGATTTCCCATGAAAAATCTCAAAAAAACATTCCATTCGTCAATCGTAAATTGTATAGATTATCTTTACACCATGAAAATAAACATCATCGGTGCCGGTGTTGCCGGTTTATCGGCCGGGTGCTACCTCCAGATGAATGGGTTCGAAACGACGATTTTCGAGCAGCATTCAACATTCGGAGGGCTTTGCACCGGATGGAAGCGAAACGGGTTCACCTTTGAAAGCGGGTTGCAGTGGTTGCTAGGATCAGGAAGAAGTAATCCTTTTTACCTGCTCTGGTCTGAACTGATCGACATGGAAACCATCCGGTTTGTCCATCATGAGGTGCGTGTGGAGATCGAAGTGAAGGATCACCGGGATATCTCAGGGGATAAGGTATTTCACCTGTATACCAACTTAGACCGCCTGGAAAAATACATGCTTTCCATCGCTCCCGAAGATGAACCCATGATCAGAAAGCTGATCCGCTCCATGCGCAAAATGCAGGGCTACGAAATTCCGCCCATGATCAGGTCCGTGCCGCAATTGCTGCCATGGTACCGTAAAATACGGTATATCAGATTTTTGCCGCTACTTCTTTTCCTCAACAGGATCAAGCGTGAAACCAATTTCACCTTTGCGGATAAATTGAAGAACCCATTTCTCAAAGAGGCTTTCCGACTGCTGTTCGATGGCGATGAAATGCCCCTGCTGATCATCACCCTGCCCCTGGCTTTCAATGACCTGAAAGGAACCGGCTACCCCATCGGCGGATCAGTTGATTTTGTCGGAAAACTTGAGCAAAGGTATCTTGAATCGGGCGGCAGGATAAGATACGGTTCTGGAGTTGACAGGATCACCGTGGAGAATAACCAAGCCACCGGTGTGGTTCTCCGCAGCGGGGAGTCCGTTCCGTCCGGCATCACGATCTCTGCCTCCGACTGGAATTTCACCGTATTCAAGGCACTGGAACGTAAATACGTTGACAGAACCATCCTGAAACTTCACAACCAGGAAAATTTGAAAGTCTTTTATTCGGTGTTCATGGTCTCATTAGGCGTTGCTGCCACCTTTGCTGATCAACCTCATTTCCTCCGTTTCCCGCTTTCAGAGCCATTGGTATCGCCCGACGGAACCAAATACGAACGCATGGAGGTGCATATCAACAATTATGATCCAACCTCGGCTCCTCAAGGGAAAACGGTGATATCCATCAGTTTTTATACCCGGAACGCCGACTTTTGGATCAATCTCCGGCAATCAGACAGAACCACTTATGAGGCTGAAAAAGAAAAATTTGCCCGGTTGATCATTGGCCATGCAGATGCCAGGTTTGGCGGACTTAAAGAAAAAGCAGAGGTCGTTGATGTTGCAACCCCGGCAACTTTTCAACGGTATACCAACAACTGGAAAGGGAGTGTTCAGGGATGGCTTCCGGGGAAAAACATCATCGCACAATCGCCTGTACAAAGTAAATTGCCGGGATTGAAGAATTTTTACTTTTGCGGGCACTGGGCAATTCCCGGAGGAGGATTGCCCGTAGCCATTAAATCGGCCAGGGATGTTGCACAGATGATTTGCCATCGTGAAAAAGTTCCTTTCAGGATTAAACCCCATCTCCCCTGACCCACTTCTTTTGGACCCCATCCCCCTGAGGTTCATTGTATCGCTTTCCGTGCTTTCAGGATATATTTAGCCGTATCGAGCGGGCTGATCCCTTTATAGGGGCGAATTGCACCCTGTTCGTCGCTACATGCGCGGTAGCCGCAAAATTGTATGGAAATCCTTGCATTTCCGCCGGAGCGAGAACTCAGCTTCACCGGGAAATCGATCGAGGTGGCAAACGGCATTATTCCTTTTAAGATAAAACGGCCATTTCCCATCTCCGGGCTTTCAAAACTGCCACGCATGCGCGTAATGTCGCTTGTGATGACTCCAAGCAGGTCATCCGGAGCATCGATCTGAAAGCGGATCATCGGTTCCAGCAAGGTTGTGCCGGTTTGAACCAGCCCGTTTATAATCCCCATGGGTGTGGCGATGGCGAAATCACCCGATCGGGAATGTACCGTGTGGTCTTCCCCTTCGATCAGGGTGACGCGCAGATCTGTCACTTCCCAGCCTTTGATCCCTTGCTTGAGTGCGCCGGAAATGCTTCGCTCCACCTCGTTCTGGTACTTCTGCTGAACGTCATTTACAGGAACGATGCTTTGATACACGACTCCGCTGCCCCGCTCGCCCGGCTCAATACGGAACTTCATGATGGCCCAGCATGGTTTGGGCATCCAGTATTGCACAAACCCTTCCCCCGCGGTGGTTGGCGTTTCTTTGTAAATTACAGTCGGGTTTTCAAATCGGGCGGCAATGCCAAACCGGTCGGCCAGGATGCGTTCCATCACCTCAACCTGGATCCAGCCCATGACTTTTATATGCAGTTCGCCTTCTTCGTGCAACCATTCGAGTTCCAGGGCTGGATCTTCGGATGATAATTCCAGCATGGCTTCGGCCAAGGCAGGATAATCCCTGGAATTGAGCGCCTTTACCTGGATGGTAAGTAAAGGAGTACGCAGTTTTACGAGGGCGGGCATGTTGTTATAAACAGTTCCAAGCAAATCGCCAACCTGTACACTTCCAAAACCGCTGATCCCGGCAATATCGCCGGCTTCAGCAGCGCCGATATCGTCATACCACCCCGGAAAGATCCTGCGCACCTGCGTTGCCTTTTCCTCCACCTGCTGCGTGACGTTGAGAATGACCTGCCTGTTCGTAATCTTGCCGTTGTAGAGGCGTACATGGGCTATTTTTCCCATGATCCTGTCGTGACTGATACCAAATACCAATGCCGACAAAGGATTTCCGGGATCACCACCCGGGGCGGGAAAGTAATCCACTATGGCGTCCAGCAAAGCTGTCACGCCCAGCCCCATTTTAGCCGAGCCGAACAGGAGCGGAAAAACCTCACAGGATCGGATCAGTTTTGCCAGCTGCCGGTCGAGTTCGGTGAAGCCAGGTTCGTTCCCTTCAAGGTAGCCATTCAGCATCTCTTCATTGGTCGCAACAACCTGTTCAACCAACCGGTCAGTCCTTGTCTCAGAATTCCATAATCCGTTGATGGTAACTTCGTTATCTCCTTCTCCCGACATTTCCTGCAGACACATTGGCCTGATATTCAACTCTTTTTCGATTGACTTCAGAACCGATTCACAGTCGGCGCCCATGCGGTCGATCTTATTGATAAAAAAGATCACGGGCACACCCAATTCTTTCAAGGCTGCCCATAGCGTCCCGGTGTGCGCCTGCACCCCTTCCACCGCCGAAATTACAAGGATTACACCGTCAGGGATCCGCATGACACGCTCCACATCGGCAGAAAAATCGACATGGCCGGGGGTATCGATAAGATTGATGCGGGTGTTTTTCCATTGAAAAGAGGTGTGAGCCGAACGCACTGAAATACCCCGTTCCTGCTCCACGGGTAAAAAATCTGTTTGTGATGTGCCATGATCAACATTGCCGGGTTGCTTTGTCCGGCCACACAGGAACAGGAATTGCTCCGTGATGGTGGTCTTGCCTGCATCGGCATGGGCCATGATTGCAACGTTGCGGAGCGGTTGTTTCACAGTCAATACCGATCAATGGTTATAAAATCCGGAAACTGAACCATGCTACTTTTTAGCGGTGTGGAAGAAATTGTTGTCAATCATCTGCTGAAACATGTCGACAATCGACTCTTCGACCGGCCTGTATTTCATTCCCAGCATCCTGGTGCTCTTGGTATTATCGACCCTCCAGTGATAGCCCACATTCAGCCGGATCATTTTGCGTGTGAACCCGGCTGCAGGTGCGATGAGCCATACGAGTAATTTCGGGACCAGCTTTTTTGGAAAAGGATAGGCATTGCCAAATTTCTTTCGCAGGAGCGATGCCAATGCCATAAAATCCGTGTTTCCGGCCGAGATGATATGCCGGCCTTCTGCCCCTGGAGTAAATCCGGCAGCGACCTGTGCCTCTGCCACGTCACGCACATCGACAACGCCAATGTAAAAGGATGGCACGCCCGATTTCATACTGCCATCGCCCAGTTGCCGGACCAGGCTAAAACTTTCAGAAGTTGCATTGGGGTTGATTCCCGGGCCGATTACCAGGGAAGGGTTGATCACCACCAGATCCCAGCGGGATTGCGCCTTGCTTAGTTCCCACGCGGCTTGTTCGGCGACGGTTTTAGAGTACGAGTATGGCTGATGTTCAACTGAGGAAGTCATATTCCATTCGGCTTCAGTGGCAATGCCGTTCGGATACCCAAGACAGTCTTTTGCATCGCCAATGATGGCTGCACAACTGCTGGTCAGCACCACCCGTTTCACTGATTCAATTCTGTTTGCCGTATTCAGTACATTCTTGGTTCCTATCAATGCCGGATCAACCAGGTCTTTTTGTGCATCCCTGATCTTGCTTGTAAAAGGTGAAGCAGTATGAAATACCAGTTCACACCCCTTCATCGCCTCATCGAAAGCTCCATTGTCCAGCAGATCGGCTTTATAATACCGGATGTTCCCTTTTGCTTTTTCAGCAAGGTCATCCAGGTACTGAAGCGAGATTTTATTACCCGGATTGCGTACCGTGGCATGCACCGTGATGCCCTCAGCCAGCAGTTTTTTGATGATCCAGCCGGCCACGTAACCGGTGGCACCGGTAACCATGACGGGTTTGGTTTTATCGATGTTTCTCATACGAAAAAGATATTTATTTACCCTATATGAACCACTAAGGCACGAAGGCCACTGAGCAACACAAAGGAAATATTCAAATTGATTTATCCTGACACTTCGTGGTTCTAAAGTGCTCTAAGTGCCTCAGTGGTTTTTCTTTATTTAAGCCCCCTGATCTGCTCTTCAAGCACCTTGATCCGGGCAGCGGCATCATCCTGTTTCTTGCGTTCGGAGTCAACCACCGCTGCGGGTGCATGGTTCACAAAACTGTCATTGCTGAGCTTTTGCATGACCTTGCCCAGGAACCCGGTCGTATAGGCCAGTTCTTCTTCAAGTTTTTTCAACGCTTCCGCAACATCGATTTTCCCTGTCAACGGGATAAAAAATTCGGTAGAACCAACCACGAAAGAGATGCAACCCTCCACTTTTTCTTCAACATAGCCAAACTCGCTGATGTTGCAGAGTTTCATCACCAGGCCGTCGAATGTCGTATCAGCAGCCTCATTGTTGTTTTTACGGATGAACAGCCGGATGCCCTCTTTCTGAGGGATATTTTTTTCTTTTCGCGCATTCCTGATGGCCATGATCACCTCTTCTGCAAAAACAAATTTATCAACCAGCGACTGATTATAACTTTCAGGCATTGGCAGGCGAGTCAGCATGATGGATTCTCCTGCTGCACGGTCTTCCAGTATCTGCCATATTTCTTCGGTAATAAAAGGCATAAACGGGTGCAACACCTTCAGCAGCTTTTCAAAGATTCCGGTAACGGCCTCATATGTCGGCCGGTCGATGGGTTGTTGGTACGCCGGTTTGATCATCTCCAGGAACCAGGAACAGAAATCATCCCAAACCAGCTTATAGGTAGCCATCAGGGCCTCCGACAGCCGGTAGTCATCGTACAGGGCGTTGATATTCTGCAAGGCAGCGTTGAATGCCGAGTTGAACCAATCCACCGAGACTTTGTTCACATCCGGCTGAGCAATGGCATCATCCACCGGCCAACCTTTCACAAGGCGTGTGGCATTCCATAATTTATTGCAGAAATTCCGGCCTTGTTCAATCAGGGCGTCATCATAAAGAAGGTCATTCCCGGCAGGGGAACATAGCAACATGCCCACCCGCACGGCATCCGCCCCGTTCTGGCTGATCAGGTCGAGCGGTTCGGGTGAATTGCCAAGTGATTTCGACATTTTGCGCCCCTGTTTGTCGCGCACGATTCCCGTGAAATAAACATTTTTAAATGGGATGGCCCTGCGGTATTCCCAACCGGCCATGATCATCCTGGCAACCCAGAAAAAGATGATTTCAGGAGCGGTAATCAGATCATTTGTCGGGTAATAATATTGAATATCAGGATTATCCGGTTTCCTGATTCCATCAAAAACAGAAATCGGCCAGAGCCAGCTTGAAAACCATGTATCCAAAACATCTTCATCCTGCATGAGATCACCCTTGGTGATTTTCGATTCTGGATTTTCGATTTTAGAATTTGCGATGGCCAGGGCTTCTTCTTTTGATCTGGCCACAATAAAAGTTCCGTCAGGCAGGTAATACGCCGGAATGCGCTGTCCCCACCATAGTTGACGGGAGATGCACCAGTCGGTGACATTGGCCATCCAGTGGCGGTACATGTTCTTGTATTTTGACGGGTGAAAAAGGATCGTATCGTCTTCCACCATATCGAGCGCCGGTTTGGCCATCTCTTTCATTTTCATGAACCATTGCACAGAGATCCGGGGTTCAATGACTTCGTCGGTGCGTTCAGAATAACCAACTTTGTTCGTGTACTCTTCAATCTTCACAAGGTGCCCCTGATTCCTGAGCTCCTCCGTGATTTTCCTCCTGACGGCAAACCGGTCTTCTCCAACAAACAACAGGGCGGCATCGCTCATGGTGCCATTCGGGTTAAATGTATCGATGACCTCGAGTTTGTACTTAAGCCCGAGGTTATAATCGTTGATATCATGGGCAGGAGTGACCTTTAGCGCGCCGGTACCAAATTCTTTATCGACGTACTCGTCAAAAATCATCGGTACCGAGCGGTTGATCAGCGGAACAAGAATCCTTTTTCCCCGAAGGTGCCGGTAACGTTCATCCTCGGGATGCACACAGATAGCGGTATCCCCGAGGATGGTTTCCGGTCGGGTGGTTGCAATGGTTATCCAGTCGTTTTCGGTCCCTTCTACCCTGTAACGCACGAAATATAATTTCGAGTTGACCTCCTTGTAATTCACCTCTTCATCAGAAACAGCGGTGAGCGCCTTGGGATCCCAGTTGACCATGCGGATACCGCGATAGATCAGGCCTTTGTTATATAGATCGATGAACACTTCGATCACGGAATCGTACAGGGCTTCATCCATGGTAAAGCAGGTACGCTCCCAGTCGCAGGAAGCGCCAAGTTTTTTCAACTGATCGAGGATGATACCCCCATGCTTTGTTTTCCATTCCCATGCATGTTCGAGAAACTGTTCCCGCGTGAGGCTGGCTTTATCTATTCCATCTTCCCTGAGTTTTGCGACGACTTTGGCTTCGGTGGCAATGGATGCATGGTCGGTTCCGGGAACCCAGCAGGCATTCTTTCCAAGCATCCTGGCACGGCGTACCAGGATATCCTGGATGGTGTTGTTCAACATGTGTCCCATATGCAAAACGCCTGTGACATTCGGCGGAGGGATCACAATGCAATAGGGCTCGCGCTCATCGGGAACTGAGTGAAAAAAACCCTGTTTCATCCAGTAATCATACCATTTGTCTTCAACCCCGGAAGGGCTGTATTTGGAGGCAATTTCCATCATTTCTGCAGGTTTATTCTCTTTTTCACTATTTTCATTGGGTCGGCAAAATTAGTAAAAATAGGGGAAGGTTAAAAAAGCTTGCTCCGCTTGACAAGGTAGGGAAGCAGCACCTGTTCAAAACCCGCATTGATATCCGCTTCAAGAAGGTCGATGTGGTACTGTCCGCATCGGAGTTTCAGGTCATTTCTGAATTTGGCCAGCGTTTCCACATATTTTTCCCTGAGTTTTGAAGGATGCACCCTTAATTGTTCCCCGGTCTCTAGGTCGATGAACTTATAGGGCCGGTCCTCAAATTCAAACTCCAGCTCCTTGCTTTTATCCACCACATGAAAAAGGATGACTTCATGCTTGTTGTGCTTCAGGTGCTGCAAGGCAGAAAACATCTCCTCAGGTAGTGCGTTTCTGTCGAACATGTCGCTGAAAATGATCACCAGTGAACGTTTGTGGATCCGTTCTGCAAGTTCATGGATCGTCCGGGCAACATTGGTCCCCTTGTGCTCCTCTGTCGGTCTGGGAATCAGGAGCTTTTCCAATTCGGCGTAAAGGTACCGGTGATGAACCGGGTTGGATTTTGTCTGGGTATGCAGATCGACCCTATCTGAAAAAACGCTGATCCCGGCTGCATCCCGTTGCTTTCTGAAAAGGTAGATGAGGGCTGCAGCTACATAAACTGAAAAAGTGATCTTATTGGGATGGTCGATGTCCGGTTTCGACAGCACCGGGTAATACATAGAAGAAGAGTTATCGATAAAAACCTGGCAACGCAGGTTGGTCTCCTCCTCATAACGCTTGGTGTAAAGCCGATCGGTGCGTCCATAAAGTTTCCAGTCGATCGTACGAATCGATTCCCCGGCATTGTAAAGCCGGTGCTCAGCAAATTCAACGCTGAAGCCATGGAAAGGACTTTTATGCAAACCGGTGATGAACCCCTCGACCACCTGGCGGGCAAGGAATTCAAGGGAGGAAAACTGCTCCAGGCGGCTCTGATCAATGGTATTGGACACAAAAAAAAATTAAATATACTTCTCGATCATTGCTTTATACGACGCCTTTGGCACCGCACCCACCTGCTTGTCCACAACTACTCCGCCTTTGATGAACAACACCGTTGGAATATTCCTGACCTTATACAATGCAGTGGTGGCCGGATTGTCATCCACGTTAAGCTCCCCCGCCACGATACGGCCTTCATATTCTGCTGCCAGTTCATGGATGATGGGTGAAACCATGCGGCATGGGCCACACCATTCAGCCGATAAATCAACAACTGCGAGCTTTTCGCTCTTTACAATTTTTTCCTCGAAATTTGAATCTGTTAATGTTTCGAACATATGAAAATGCTTTAAATGTGAGTTGCTTTTGAGGGTGCTAAATTACGAAAAAGCTTTGAGATTCGATCGGGGAATGAGTTTCAATGTATCAGGGGGACAAAGTAACAAGGTAACAAGGTAACAGGGTAACAAGGTAACAGGGTAACAGGGTAACAGGGTAACAAGGTAAAAGGGTAACAGGGTAACAGGAGGCATTGTCTGCAATACTTGTATTTTTATCAGTTTAACGAATTAATTAAATCAAAATTTTAAAGAATTTTATACTTTTACTTGTCATCGATAAAACAGTTGTTTCATGCGGGGATCAATTGGTAAGGGTTTGTTATTGTTAAGCTTGATTTTACTGCTATTTTCGCGCTGCGAATACAAGCCGGACATGGAGTTTGACAGGAACATCAAAAAGCCCGACAGTGCAATCATCGGAATGACACTTACCCCTTCAGATTCAGTATACACCTTTTATGAATCCGGATATCTGGCTTATGACCTCACTACCTTTGGCCTGCCGGTTTATTCATCCGTTTTCTTCCTTGGTGATGAAAAAATCAGGGAAAGCCAGGATACTACCGGAACCCTTTATTTCTCCTTCGAGTCGCATCCACCGGGGGAATATAAACTAACCATGGTCGTTACCACCGGATCCAATTCGGGCAGCCTTGCCGACCTGCTTCATGCAGAAGGATATGTTTTTTCAAAGAACTGGAAGATCGTATTCATCAATGCAGAACCTCCGCAGCCTTGCGAGATTACCAGGATAAAGGATACCGCCGGAAGCGTTGAAATCAGATGGGAAAAATACAATGGCGTTGCCTTTAAAGAATATGAACTTTTTAAATCATCCGATTTAAACGGAAATGTATGGGATGAAAGGCTAATCCAGACAATTACCGACCAAAACATAACGTCGGTATTTGATTCTACACATGTTGGCGGTATTGCATATTACAAACTCCGGATCAGGAATGCAGGAGGATATGCAACCAGTTATTTATACGTGCATGAAACGAATAAAAGCGCCCTCCAAGCCACCTGGATCGGTGGAAATAAAGTAAAACTGACATGGAATCCCTGTATTTTCTACCGGAATTTCAAAAACTACATGATTACCGATGAAACCTTCGGCGGTAATGTGGTTTATTCAACGGATACCATTGGTATATCATCATTTATCTATGACCGGGGTGTATTTGGCGGCACCAATAAATTCGACATGAGCATTGAGGCAAAAACCTCTTCCTATATTTATAACGACAACAATAATTCCACTGCCTCCGTGAATGTCGGACTTTCTTTCCCGGTTTTTAAATCATTTAATAACAACCAGGTTAACAATACGGTTTACCTGTTGAATAATGACTTTAAGCTGACTAAAATTAACGCCTCTACCGGGCAAGGATACGGAACCGTTTCACTAGCATATGGAACCGGATGGTGTTCGGTTTCACCGCTGGATGATCTCATTATCGCACCGGCATCAACCTCTTTTTCAGGGTACATCCGCATTGACCCTTCAAATTTCTTTAATCCTGAAACCGTGACCATGCCAGGCTCGAGAGGACCATGTCCTGAGACCACCCTTTCTGCGTCCGGAACAGGGATGGCCCATGTTGAGATGCCGCAAACCGGGTACTCAATATATGATTTCCAGAATAGAACGAATCTATTTAGCAAGACGACCAATGAATTGACCTGTGGAAAGATTTCTCCTGATGGCAATTATATTTTGACAGGATTCTCACCGGGATCACAGGCAAATTGTTATAAAATCACAAACAATGATTTTGAAAGCATCTGGATTAACCCCTCAACACCCTGTGATTTCGTTTTAAATTCAAACATGGCGGTTTTGATTAACAATCAGAGCCATTTAGTTGAATTGAGAGATCTCGGAACTTCTCAGGTGATACATTCGTTCAGCATTGGTCAGGATGATCAATACCGGGATACCGACCCTTTTCACCCGCTGATGTTGTTCACCACCTATTCAGGAAGTATTGACCAATGCAAACTGAAGGTTTACAATTACATGACAGGAAAAAAGGTGTTCGAAATAACCTCCATGAATACCGGATGGGCTGCATTTGCCATTCAGGATTCAACCATATTTTCAGGAGCCGGTTTGGAAATCAACATACAATGAGCATGGAAAAGCGTCTTGCTTTTATACTGGCAATCTTTCTGTTGCGGGGTTTCTTTTCCACAGTGGAAGCTCAATCACTTACCGCCGGATTAAACATCGGCATCGGGAGTTATTCAATGACGATGCTCAAGGAATTACAGGATGTCCGAATCCAATATATTGGATTGCCAGCAAAGGTGACAGACAATTTTCCCGTAAACTGGACCAGCGGCGCCGAACTGGGGCTGTGTTTTCCGAAGTTTCCATCGCGCCTGACATGGTTTTTCCAATTTTCCTCCACCGGGGCAAGGATCAGTTCGGTCGATTATTCAGGTGAACTGAAACTGGACCTTATTACCAATTGCATGCAATTTGGAGTCGGGATGGAACAGGATGTGCTGCGATATCATTTCTTTTCCCTGTCAGTTTCCGGAAAATTCAGTTATCTGTTTTCTGAAGTAAAAACCCTCGATTACCTGCGCATCAATGACCATGTGGTATCAGAAGAAAACCGGTTCACTTCAAGTGGTGCAGGGCTGGAACCAGGCATCATTGCCGGGTTCAACTTTTTGTTTTTCCGGATAGGCCTATACGGAGGGTACCTGTTCAGTTTTTCAGAAGGGCTTCATCTTCAAAAAAACCGCCAGGCTCGCCTGAAATTACCCACGGATGAAATCGTCCGGGTCGAATGGAATGGCTGGCGTACAGGTGTTAAAGTTGATTTTCGACTTCCCCTGAAGAAAAAAGCAACAGAAAAGAAAGATTAAGTTCCGGAGTCACCAAAAACCCTGACATGAATTTCAGGAAGTTCGGCGATGACATGAATCATCTCTTTGGGGTTGACCCGGTACTTCCGTGATGGCAGATCGATGGTGATATTTTCTTCAGGATCGTGGATCCTGATGCGTAAATGACATTTCCCCTTTGAATGTTTGGCGGCTTCATGCAATTTATGGATCGTATCCACGGTAAGTTCATTCAGAATCAGTGTAAGGGAAAGCACCTTCGAGAATTTCTCCATCACATCCGAAAGGAGAATCACCTGGTTGATCCGGATGGTCATCTGGTCAGGGCTGTCGAATCTTGATTCAATCCTGGTTTTCAGGAACACATACTGGCCCTCCTCCAGCATGTGTTTCCATTTCAGGTATTCCTCAGAGAACATGGTGAGGGAGATGAAGTTGAAATAGTCTTCGACAACAAAGGAACCATAAGGTTTGCCGGTTTTCCCCACTTTGTGGTGCGCTTCGATCACAATCCCGGCAAAGGTAACCTCTTTGCCCTTCAGTGGTTTCAGGTCCTGCTTCAGGTCTTCGATGGTTTTATTGCAAAACTGTGCCAGCTCAAACTGGTAATCATCCAGCGGATGCCCGCTCATATAGAACCCGGTAACATCCTTTTCAAATTTCAATTGTTCAAGTTTTGACCAGGGGCGGCACTCCGGGAGGGTGATTTCCTTAAAATGCACCTCTTCCGATTCTCCAAACAACGACTGTTGTATCGAGTCCTTCCGGGCATGATAATCGGTTGCATGCCGGATGATCTTTTCAAGAAAGACAAGGTCATCACTGTTTTCCTGGAAAAAATACTGGGCACGGTGGGTGTTTTCAAAACAATCGAAGGCACCTGCCTTGGCAAGCGACTCCATGCATCTTTTATTGACCATGTGGGAGTTGATCCGGCGGGTCATGTCAAAAATACTGGAATACGGGCCATTCGCAATGCGTTCTTCAACAATACTTTTAACAGCGGCTTCTCCGACATTTTTAATCCCGGCCATCCCAAACCTGATCTCCCCCTTTTTATTTGCAACAAAAGCACTGGAACTCTCGTTTACATCGGGGCCCAGAACAGGGATATGCAACCGTTTGCACTCATCCAGGAAGAGGGTGATTTCCTTCAGTTCATTCAGGTTCCGGCTGAGCACTGCCGCCATGAATTCGGCCGGATAATGTGCTTTCAGATAGGCCATTCGATACGCCAGGTATGCATAACATGCTGAATGTGATTTATTGAAAGCATAATTGGCAAAAGCTTCCCAATCCTTCCATATCTTCGTGACCACCGCCAGGTCGTGCCCGTTTTGTTTGCATCCGTCGAAAAATTTTGGCCGCAGGTCATTCATCATCGACTCGATCTTCTTGCCCATGGCTTTGCGCAAAGAATCAGCCTGGGCCCTTGTGAACCCGGCCAGTTCAACCGACAGCAACATCACCTGTTCCTGGTATACGGTAATGCCATAGGTATCCTTCAGGTACTTGTCCATCACAGGGATGTCGTAGGCTATTTTCTCCCTGCCATGCTTCCGCGCAATAAAACTGGGGATATAATCCATGGGTCCCGGCCGGTAGAGCGCATTCATGGCGATCAGGTCTTCGATTTTATTCGGCTTCAGGTCGCGCAGGTATTTTTTCATCCCATCCGACTCGAACTGGAAGATGCCGGTCGTTTTCCCAAGGCTGAACAGTTCATAGGTTTTGGCATCGTCGAACGGAAGGTTTTCCGGATCAACTTCAATACCGCGTGAATCGCGGATATTGTTCACTGCATCCTTGATAATGGAAAGGGTTTTCAGCCCCAGGAAATCCATCTTCAGCATTCCCACCTTTTCAATATAATCGCCATCAAACTGGGTAACCAGCAACTCAGATTCCTTTGAGTTGGTAACCGGGATATGTTCGGTGAGGTTATCGCGGCAGATGATGATCCCGCAGGCATGCACGCCTGTCTGGCGAACCGATCCTTCAAGGCTTTCAGCGAACCGCATCGTTTCAGCGATGAGTTTGTTGGATGACGAACGGGCTGCCTTTAATTCCGGCACTTCCTCATAGGCCGCTTTGAGTGTGACTCCGGTACGTGGCGGGATCAGCTTTGTAAGCCGGCTTACCTCATCAAGCGGTAGCCGCTGAACCCGTCCCACATCGCGGATAGCCCCTTTTGCAGCCATGGTGCCAAAGGTGATTACCTGGGCGACTTTATCCTGGCCATATTTATTTCTGACCCACATCAGTACACGGTCGCGGCCATCTTCATCAAAATCGATGTCGATATCAGGCATTGAAACACGGTCGGGATTGAGGAACCGTTCAAACAGTAAATCGAACTTCAGCGGGTCTACATCCGTGATGCGTATGCAAAAAGCCACCACGGATCCGGCGGCAGAACCACGCCCCGGCCCGACAGAAACGCCCATCTCCCGGGCAGCATTTAAAAAATCCTGAACGATGAGGAAATAGCCGGGATATCCCATATGCTTAATGGTGGCAAGTTCGAAATCGATTCGTTCGGTAATCTCCGGGGTGATTTCAGGATAACGTTTCTTTGCACCTTCATAGGTGATGTGCCTGAGATATTCATCCGGGTCTGAAAATTCTTCAGGCAATGGAAAATCGGGCATGATCGGGTCCTTGTAGAGGCTGTATGATTCAATTTTGCCAAGGACCTCAAGCGTATTCTCCAGTGCTTCAGGGATATCCTCGAAGAGTTTGTTCATCTCCTCTTTCGATTTGAACCATTCCTGGCCGGTATAACGCATCCTGTCGGGGTCATCCATGAACTTGCCTGTATTTACGCAGAGCAGGCGGTCGTGTGCCTCCGCATCGATTTCATTCAGGAAATGTACATCATTGGTCGCCAACAGTTTGACCCGGTGTTTACGGGCCAGCCTGACAAGTTCCTCTCCCACAATCATTTGCCTTTTATAAACTTCACCGTCACGGGTTGGATCCGTTGCAGGATGGCGCATCAGTTCAAGATAGAAATCATCGCCAAACAACTCCTTGTATTCCAAAATAGCCTGTTCGGCCTTTGCCACATTGCCCGCCTCGATCGCCCTGGGGATCTCTCCTGCAAGACAAGCGGATGAGGCGATCAACCCCTCATGATATTGTTTTAGCAGTTCTTTGTCAATCCGTGGCTTGTAATAATGGCCTTGTGTCCAAGCAAAAGAGATCAATTTGAGCAAATTCTTATAGCCGGTTTCATTTTTTGCCAGTAAAATAAGGTGATCTCCTTTGCGGTCGATCATTTCCGTTTTTTCAAACCGGCTTCGGCGGGCCACATAGGTTTCGCACCCGAAAATCGGTTTGAAATCTTTCTGTTTCGCTGCCGCTGCAGCAAATTCCATCATGCCGAATAAATTGCCATGGTCAGTCACAGCCACTCCCCTCATCCCGAGTGAAGCGGCTTTGTCAACCATCTCTTTGATGCGACAGGCCCCATCAAGGATAGAATATTGTGTATGTAAGTGTAAATGAATAAAATCTACCATGGGAACCGGAAAATAAATCTGGATGAACGGGGTTGTAAAATTATTTTAAAATCACGACCGAAATAAGGTTGTTGATAAATAACTTTTAATGTACTTTTGTTAAAAAATACACAATCATGCTCGATTCAAGTCATTTTCATCCAATGCTGGTGCATTTTCCGATCGCCATCATCACTGTCGGGTTTTTGTTCGATCTCGCCGCGGTTTTTGTAAAAAAGGAACCCTGTTTATCGAGGGCAGGCTACTGGCTGGAAATCATCGGCATGGCAGGCGCCATCTTTGCCTTTGGATCCGGTTATTTCTTCACAAGTCCAATGGAGGGTGAAGCAGGAATCATGCGGGACAGTCATGAATTCTATGCCACCGTTACCCTGATTTCGATCATCATTGCCACCATTTTCAGGATCGTTATCAACTACCTGGGGAAGGAATCCACCCGGTTGAAATATCTGTCACTCGGGTTGTTTTTTCTGTCGTTTATCTTCGTATCCATAACCGGTTACCTCGGTGGGACGCTGGTGATTGAATATATGATCGGGCTTTAGGACTTAACGCGTGTTGCCTGGCACATGGCATGTGTCCCGGGCACGATTGGTTCCGAAGTGTTCATTGTCCCTTTTTATTGTTTTTTCAGAGATTATTAACCAACCTAAAAATTCTGTTTTATGAAAAAAATAATGTTATTATGCCTGGTGTTCATATTCAGCGCCGTGCACCTGTTGATGGCCGCAGGAACCGATAAAACCATTGAAAACCTAAAGGCTGCTTTCAAGGGGGAGTCAACAGCCAGCGCCAAATATGCAGCATTTGCCCTGCAGGCGAAACAAGAAGGGTTGACCCAACTGGCTACCATGTTTGAAGCAACATCGAAAGCGGAGCAAATTCACGCGGCCAACCATAAGGCGGTGATCGAAAAAATGGGACAAAAGGTTGATCCAGTCAAGCCGGAATTCCAGACTAAAACCACGAAAGAGAACCTGGAAGATGCCATCAAAGGAGAATCATATGAAATGACCACGATGTATCCGGGATTCATTGCCACAGCAAAGGATGAAGACGTTGCGGGTGCCATAAAATCATTTCGCTGGGCCATGGAGACCGAAAAAAAGCACCAGGTAATGTACCAGAATGCACTGAATGCACTGAATGCAAAAAAAACCGACAGCCTGCCAAAAGTTTACTGGGTATGCCCGAAATGCGGGAACACCTACGATCTAGCAAAACCGGAGGCTTCATGCTCATTCTGCAGCACAAAGAGTGATAAATTCATTAAGTTTGGCAAATGATCTTTTAAAAAACAAGCGGATACGCGTGTAATCAGGTCATTTCTGAATTGTTAAAAAGAACGCACGGCACGAACCCTGTTCGTGGTGCTTTTGCTGCTGCTCGTCTGGGCACCATTGGAAAAATTCTGGAGCCACGCAGTGTTGGCATCGTTCTCTGAAGAACTCCAATAAGTGCTCCCGACAAAACCGCCAATGGCAGTTTTATTAAGGTACATCCGGTTCAGTTCGTCTTTCGTTGGTAAGAACCAGTCATCGTATGTGTTCAAAACAAGATCGTCACAAATGCGGGCTGCTATGCCTGCCGTGCTGCAGCCTCGTAGTATAATGGAAGTATTGGGCCTTCCCATGCCGATGTCTGTGAAAGACGCCCCAACAAGAGTACCGTAACAGCCCCATTGTGCTGCAGCACTTTGGTCGGTTGTTGCAGAAATTAATCCGTGCTGGTTTGTAGGGTCAATGAAAAAGACGATTCCACCTCCGTAATTAGCTCCAAGATAGACTAAAAGTTGATTTAATGTGGTCGATGCAGGATCCAAGCAAGTTGCATTGTACGACCATACATATCGTGCATAATTAGCACCCACGGTAAGTCCAGTTTCTGTTTTTGAGGTGGCCGTGCCCATGTCCGTAGCAGAACCATAATCATCAATGGTGTTCCATTTATAACCGGTGGCGCCGGATACCGCATTCCAGTGCCACACGATCTGCGTTCCCGAAGGAACGTGAGTACCTGAAACCGGTGGGGCTATTCCCGAAGTTGATTGTGTTAAGGAAGCTGAAATCGATTCTCCGCAAGTATTGTATGCCCAAACGTATCTTGTATATGAAATTCCACAGGAAAGGCTGGTTTCTGTTTTTGTCGTACTGGTGCCCATGTCTGTCGCAGAGCCATAATCATCGGTGGTGTTCCATTTATAGCCTGTTGCGCCGGGCACCGTACTCCAGTTCCATTCGATCTGGGTATATGAGGAGACATTTGTGCCCGCCTCCGGTGAGGCAACAGTTCCCAGGGTAGATTGTGTTATGGAAGTTGGCATTGACATGCCACACGTATTATTTGCCCAAATATATCTTGTATAGGACGTCCCGCAGGACAAGCCGGTCTCGGTTTTTGTGACGGCCAGGCCCAGATCAATTGCCGTTTGAGAATCATCGGTGGTGTTCCATTTATACCCCGTTGCGTCAGAAACCGTATTCCAATTCCACACAATTTGGTTTACCGAGGGGATGTGCGTACCTTCTTCCGGAGCAGGCGGGGAGCCTGACGTTGATTGCCATAACTGTGTTGGCGCTGATATTCCGCAAGTATTATACGCCCAAACGTATCTGAGATAGAAAGTTTCACATGACAGTCCGGTTTCTGTTTTTGTTGTGTTGGAGCCCATGTTCACAGCAGAACCCAGATCATCGGTTGTGTTCCATTTATAACCTATCGCGTCGGATACTGCAGCCCAGTTCCACTCAATCCGGGTGGATAAGGGAACACACAGGCCCGGGTCCGGGGAGGCTTCAGTTTCCGAGGTCGATTCCGTTAAGGCGGTTGCCGGCGATATTCCGCAAATATTATAGGCCCAAACGTATCGTGTATAGGAAGTCCCGCACGTCAGGCCTGCCTCGGTAAATCTGGTGTTCAACCCCATATCGATTGCCGAGATGGAATCATTGGTTGTATTCCATTTATACCCTGTTGCGCCAGGTACTGTATACCAGTTCCACATAATCTGGTTTCCTGAAGGAAAATGAGTGTCTGAGACCGGTGATGCAGGGGTACCGAAAGTTGATTGAGTCAAGGTGGTTTGCTGCGAAACTCCGCAATTACCATAGGCCCATACGAATCTTGTGTAGGAGGTTTCACAGGATAACCCTGTTTCAGTTTTGGTTGTGCTGGTGCCCATCTCCATGGCAGAAGCATAAACATTGATCGTGTTCCATTTATATCCTGTCGCACCGGTAACTGTATTCCAGTTCCATACAATCTGGTTTCCCGAGGCAACATGAACGCCTGAAACCGGGGGCGGGGTTATATCTAAAGTCGATTGTGTCAATACGGCTGATGGAGAATCCCCGCACGGTCCGATGGCCCAAACGTACCTTGTATAGGAGGTTCCACAGGACAACCCTGTTTCTGTATGTGTAGTGTCGGCATACATAGCAGTCATGAAGTTTGGGGTTGTGTTCCATTTGTACATCCATACACCGGATACTCTATGCCAGTTCCACACAATCTGGTTTAATGAAGGAACATGGGTGGCGCTGCCGGGAGGAGGAGGAGGAGATGGGTAAATAGTCATTACAATTGCATTTGAAATTGCCGGATTGCCTGTTATACAGGTTGCATTTGATATCAGCGAACAGGTGACGGTATCATTGTTTTCAGGGAAGTATTGGAATGTGTTGAATTCGGATATACCAAAAACAGTGGAGTTTACTTTCCATTGGTATAAAGGAGATGAACCTCCGTTGGTAGGGGAAGCGGTGAATTCTATCGAATGTCCTCCGCAACAATGATTATCCGAGGCGAAAATCTCAACGCTCACCGGGAGGGCCGGCAAAGTTGCCTGAGTTAAGGCCACCGGAACAGAAAAACCACAGCCATTGTATGCCCATACAAAGCGTGTGTATTCCATGCCGCATGACAGTCCGGTTTCGGTTTTCGTTGTTGTGGTTCCCATATCAGCCGCCGTTGTCACATTATCGGCGGTGTTCCATTTATACCCGATGGCATCCGGCACAGTGTTCCAGTTCCAGGTTACGGAGGTTTGGGTAAAACCATGAATTCCGGAAGCCGGGGATGCAGGTGCACTGGCAGGGACAGTTTGTATTAAACTGACAGGTACAGAACTCCCGCACTCGTTATATGCCCAAACATATCTTGTATAGGTTATTCCGCAGGAAATGCCTGTTTCGGTGCGTGATGTGGTTATTCCCAAATCCAGGGCCGTTCCGTAACTCGTAGATGTATTCCATTTATAACCAAGGGCGCCGGCCACGGTCGTCCAGTTCCAGATGATCTGACCCGGCGATAAGGTATTCGCCCCGGAAGTGGAAGACGGGGTGTTGCAAGGGGTATACGTCCTCCATGCTCCATTGGAATAAATACTCAGTGCACCATTGGAACCACAATCCAGGCAAAAAATCATTAATCCCGGGGCAGGCCGGGCAATTGCATTTCGCTGGTCAAGGGTCATGCGGGGGATCAGGATTCCCGATGTAGTTGATTTCACTTCGAGCATGGCAGAACTGTCGGGGGCGCTGTTATCGGTGCTGATACCCACCTGGGCACTCAATGAGCTGCTAAAAAACTGAAGCAGAACGATCACGATGGCTAATTTTCTCATATTTCAATTTTCTTTATATTACCTTTAGTTTCTAAAGATGAAATACCATTGAAACAGGCCGGAATATTCTGTCTCAAACGGAAATGAACCAATAGCGTATTTAATTGAAATTAGCAACATTATGGCCTATAAATATAAACTATTTCATATGAAAAACCTAATTTTTTCAATGATTTTTCAACCTGAACGACCTGGGATCGAAATATCTTTTAAGTTGAATTGCTAATTTTATTGGTTAATTCAAAAAAAATGCCGAATTTTGCACCCCTTTTAAGAATTAATTCAATATTTCATTCAATCAACCATTTAACAAATGCCAACCAAAATCAGATTACAGAGAAGAGGTAAAAAGGGACAAGCTTTTTACCATATTGTTATTGCGGATGGTCGTGCACCACGTGACGGAAAGTTCATAGAACGAATTGGCATCTATAACCCTGTTGCAAAACCCGCTGAAATTGAGCTCGAATTCGACAAAGCCTTAGACTGGCTGAAGAAAGGCGCTCAACCAACCGATACCGTAAAAGCCATCCTGGCTTACAAGGGTGTCATGTATAAAAACCACCTTCTGAAAGGTGTCGCCAAAGGAGCCATGACCATGGAGCAGGCAGATACCAAATTCCAGACATGGCTTGACGAAAAACATGTTAAAACCTCCAGCAAAAAGAATGAACAGGATCTGATCATAAAAGATACCCATAAAAAACGGCTGGAAGACGAAATTAAAGTCAATGAAGCCAAAGCCGATGCCATTGCTAAAAAATTGAATAAAGTCCGTTTGGATGAAGCCGCTCAGGCCACTGAAGCACGGGAAGCTGCCGCTGCCGCACTCGCTGCAAAAGTTGCCGAACTCGCTGCAGCAGCCGAAGCTGCGAAGGTGGTTGATGTCCCTGAAGTTGCTGAGGTTGCTGAGGCTCCTGAAGCCACCACCCCGGAAACGATTGCTGAAGCTCCCGAAGCCCCGGTTGATGAAGCTCCGGAAGCAACGACTCCTGAAGCCTGAAAAACTGATTTTCATTCGACAACGATGACAAAATCGAAAATCGAAAATCGAAAATTATAAATCTTCGTCCTTATGAAGAAGGATGATTTTTATTACCTGGGAAAAATTCTTAAAACCCATGGCAATAAAGGACAAGTTCTGGTCCATCTTGATGTGGATGATCCTGAGACTTACGAAAAGCTGGAATCCGTTTACCTCGATCTTCATGGTGAACGGATTCCTTTTTTTATCTCCCGCATCGAACTAAAACACAACAGGAAGGCAGTCGTTCAGTTCCAGGACTTCGACTCGCTTGAGGATGCTGAAAGCCTTCAGGGGCTGGAAATGTACCTGCCCATTACTGAACTTCCTCCGCTGAAAGGCAACCAGTTTTACTACCATGAAATCATCGGATACCAGGTAGTCGATCGGAACCATGGAAATATCGGGGTGATTGACGATATCCTTGAATTGCCTCATCAATCGCTTTTCCAGATCCATCATGGTGAAAAAGAGATCCTCGTACCGATCGTCGACGAAATCATTCACAAAGTTGACAGAAGGAAGAAGATCCTGACCATAGAGGCACCGGCCGGATTGATCGAGATTTATCTGTAAGCAGGCCATGGCTTTCCATTTCCGCTATTTTGAAGTTGAAGATGAGGATAGCTCCCTTCGGGTGGGTACCGATGCCATGCTGCTCGGATCATGGGCAACTCCGGGCAAGGCAAAAAAAATACTGGACATCGGAACGGGTTGCGGGGTGCTGGCCCTGATGATGGCTCAAAAATCCGGAGCCACGATCGATGCCATCGATACTGACCTGCCATCGGTAATGGAAGCCCGAAAGAATTTTTCAAACGCTCCCTGGTCATCGAGGATCACCGCCATTCATCATCCCCTGCAGTCATTTTCATGTGGCGATGCAACCGGGTACGATTTTATCATCTCGAACCCTCCCTATTTCTCCAATTCCCTGAAGTCACCTTCCGCAAGGATCAACAAAACCCGTCACGACGACAGCCTTTCGCTCCTGGAACTGGCACAGAAAGTTAGCGACCTGTTATCCGTTGATGGTCGGTTTTCAGTCATTCTGCCGTCGGAACCGGCACAAAGGTTCCGACTGATTTGTGAGAAGTTCCATGTGTACCTTTCACGCCGGATGGTCATTTATCCCAAACCTGCCGCGCCGTCGAAAAGGATGCTGCTTGAGTTTTCAAAAAGTCAGGTTGGACTTGAGGATTGTCAGGAATTGATCATCAGGGATTCATCAGGAAGATATACCGACGAATATTTAGTCCTGACAAAGGACTTTCACAACTTTTAATTTAAATTTGCACAATAGGAGGATTGTTAAATTATCAGAATTCTTCAACCTCAACAAATAAAAAATGTACTTCAGGGAACAATTTAAGACAAAAGGAATTTACCTGGTTATTTTCATACTGGCGGGATGGTTCATGCCAAACCATGCATTTTGCCAGCCTGCTCCTGTAATAATCGGCATTTCAAAAGCCTCTCCAAATTACATCAATTGGCTGAAACGCACCGATCCTTCCGTTCAAACGGTCGATTTGTATACCCTTCCGATTGCAGCTGCAGTGCAACAGCTTGGCCGGTGCAGCGGGCTGGTACTTACCGGAGGCGAAGATGTCTGGCCAGGAAGGTATGGCAAGGTATATGATACCCTGAGATGTACCGAGATGAACCCACACCGCGACAGCCTCGACATGGCGCTTATATCAACTGCACTCTCGTTAAAAATGCCGATAATCGGAATTTGCAGGGGCCACCAGATCCTCAATGTTTACCTTGGAGGATCTTTGATCATCGATATTCCAAAAGATGTTAATACGCGTATCCTGCACCAGTGTGATGATTACCTGCATTGCTTTCATGCGGTCAATGTTGCAAAAGGAAGCCTTCTCGCAAAAATCAGCGGGTGCGACTCCGCCCAGGTGACCACGAACCATCACCAGGCGGTCGATCGCTTATCGTTACAACTCCGTGTCGACGCAAAATCAGATGATGGCCTTACCGAAGGCATCGAATGGAGGGATCCGGTAGGAAAATCATTTTTAATCGGTGTACAATGGCATCCCGAGCGAATGGAGCAGACAAACCCGCTCTCCGGAAAAATCGCCGTGGAATTCATCAGACAGGCTGCAGCCTACTCAAACAAACATTAATATTTTAAAATGAAGATACAGGACCTTTATTTGCATGCCATTACGGTCTTCATGGGATTTTTTGCGATGCTGAACCCCATTGGAAACATCCCGGTGTTTCTGGGCATGGTTCAGGATTTTGATAAAAAAACCCAGAACAAGGTGGCGCTTCGCGCAACGGTAACCGCTTTCACCATCATCGCCATTTTCTGCGTGTTCGGGCATATTATTTTCCGGTTATTCGGTATAACCGTGCCGGCTTTTCAGATCGCAGGCGGGATCATCGTATTCATCATCGGATTTCAAATGCTCAATGCAAAAGAAAATCCAATTCATGCGCAATCTCTGGATGAGAAGGAACAAATGATGAAAATTGCACACGACATGGCGATCACGCCTCTTGGAATACCATTGCTTGCCGGTCCCGGGACCATATCAACAGCCATGAATTTCGTCGGGGCTGAAAAATCAATCACCAATGTCATCCTGGTAATCGTCATTTTCGGTATCATGTGCGTGATTACCTATTTGTTATTTGTCTCCTCAAGGATCATAGCCATTAAATTAAACCCGAGCATGTTGAAAGTTGTTTCACGCATCATGGGACTGATCCTGGCCGTTATTGCCGTCCAGATGCTGATCAACGGAATTGAAGGCACTATCAATATGTTTGACAAGGCAGGATGATGAATTACAGGTTGCTTTTCTTTTTTTTACCCGTATTCCTTCTTTCGTCCTGCTCAAGAAGTAAAATTGAATATTGGCCGAACGGGAATAAAAAATCCGAGATCGGGCTGAAAGGTGACCAGTACGAAGGCTCAGCAACCTACTGGTATGAAAACGGTATCATGCAGACTTCATGCAATTACAGGAACAATAAAATCGACGGTGTGTTGCAAAGTTATTATTCGTCTGGGGCGCTTCAAACAGAGCAACACTACAAAAACGGCATTCTGGATGGTCCTGTAAAAGACCTGGATACTGATGGCAGCCTGACCGCAGAAGGCCATTACCGCAATGGCGTTTTGCACGGCCGTTTCACCGCATATTATCCAAATAAAACACTGAAGTTTGAAGGAAATTATGTCAATGGCGACCATGATGGGATATGGCTTTATTATGATGTTTCAGGGCTGATCGTTGGGGAAGGCAGTTTTTCGCATGGAGACGGAATTCAAAAGACATTTTACGGCAATGGCACTACGAAACAGGTTACTCATTATACGAAGAATGAGAAAGATGGCGAAGAGGTTTTCTACAATGCCGATGGCACAACCGACGTAATCAACCATTATGAACATGGCAAGCTGATCAATAAAACCAAAAAGTAATTTCCCGGAAATAATTATGTGTTTTTGTTTGGTCAGTCGGACAGAACTCTGTAATTTTGCGGTTGTTATTCTGTTCACAGCAATTCTTCTTAAAAAACTCACCATCGCCCGCAAGCAAGAAACAGATGAAACCCTGCAACCCTGTCACCCTGTTACCCTGTTACCCTGTTACCCTGTCACCCAGTTACCCTTTAACCCCGTGACCCGGTAACTTTCCATTAATTTCTCATCGTGAGCTGCATATCAATATTTAAATAAAAACATACAAACTGGTCATTAACCATTAAAACTGAATCAAAATGAACTTAGAGAAAATCATGAACGACCTGGAGAAAAAGCATCCGGGCGAAAATGAGTACCTTCAGGCAGTCAGGGAAGTACTGGAATCCATCGAAGATGTTTACAATGACAACCCTCACTTCGAATCCGCAAATATCATTGACCGTATCGTTGAGCCCGATCGCATTTTGACTTTCAAGGTTTGCTGGGTTGACGATAGCGGCAAAGTACAGGTTAACCTCGGTTACAGAATTCAGTTTAACAATGCAATCGGCCCATATAAAGGAGGGTTGCGTTTCCATCCCAGCGTGAACCTCAGCATCCTGAAATTCCTTGGATTCGAACAGATTTTCAAAAACAGTCTGACCACGCTTCCGATGGGTGGAGCCAAAGGGGGTTCCGATTTCGATCCAAAAGGTAAATCCAACGCCGAAATCATGCGTTTCTGCCAGTCATTCATGCTTGAACTATGGAAACTTATTGGTCCTGAAACAGATGTTCCCGCAGGAGATATTGGTGTAGGTGGCCGCGAAATCGGTTTCCTTTACGGAATGTACCGTAAACTTGCACGTGAAAATACCGGCGTACTTACAGGCAAAGGGCTCAACTGGGGCGGCAGCCTCATCCGCCCTGAAGCGACTGGGTTTGGCGCTGTTTATTTTGCCAAGGAGATGCTTGCAACAAAAGGTGAATCCTTCAAAGGCAAAGTGGTAGCCATCTCCGGCTTCGGCAATGTTGCCTGGGGTGCAGCCATCAAAGCCACCGAACTGGGAGCCAAGGTTGTAACCATCTCGGGACCCGATGGATATATCTACGACCCTGACGGAATCTCCGGTGAAAAAATCGAATTTCTTCTCGAACTCCGTGCCTCCAACCAGGATATCGTAAAACCATACTCCTATGAGTTCCCGAATGCGCAGTTTCACCAGGGAAAACGTCCATGGGAAGTGAAATGCGACATTGCAATCCCATGCGCTACCCAGAACGAACTCGGCAAGGAGGATGCATTGAACCTGATTAAAAACGGTGTTATTTGTGTTGCCGAAGGAGCAAATATGCCCAGCACACCTGAAGCCATCGAACAATTCCTTGAAAATAAAATTCTCTTTGCTCCGGGTAAGGCCGTCAACGCCGGTGGCGTTGCAACCTCAGGCCTTGAAATGGCGCAGAATGCGATGAAAATCAGCTGGCCGATGAAAGAGGTTGATGAGCGCCTTCACCACATCATGTGCAGCATACATGAAGCCTGCGTAAAATACGGCAAAGACCGTGACGGTTATGTCAACTATGTGAAAGGCGCCAATGTCGCCGGCTTCCTGAAGGTCGCAAATGCAATGCTGGATCAGGGGGTAATATAATACAATAATGGTGGAGACGCATCGCTTTGCGTCCCTCCACGATAAAAAAAACCCGGCCAAATTGCCGGGTTTTTTTTATCTTTGGCCATGCAATTCGTTAACCCATTTTTCCTGATTGCCCTGACTACTCTGGCAATCCCGATCCTGATCCATCTTTTTAATTTCCGGAAATATAAAAAGGTATTTTTTACCAACGTTCATTTCCTGAAAGAGATTCAGCAGGAGACAAAAAAACAGTCGCAGCTCCGACAACTGCTTATCCTTTTAGCACGTTTGCTGGCGATTGCATCCCTGGTTTTCGCTTTTGCCCAACCTTATCTCCCTGCTTCAAAACAACAGAAAAAAATCACCGGCCAACGAGGGGTCAGCATTTACCTTGACAATTCATTCTCCATGGAAGCAGTGGCAACGGAAGGGAAGCTGATAGATGTCGCAAAAATCAAAGCACTCGAGATTGTATCTGCTTATGCTCAATCTGATCTTTTCCACTTGGTTACCAACGATTTTGAAGGACGGCACCAACGATTTGTCAGCCAGGAAGAAATCCGCAAACTGATTGATGAGGTGCAAATCTCCCCATCGACAAAATCACTTTCAGAGGTGATCAACAGGCAAAACGACTTGCTGGGCGAAAATCAGCAGATGCGCAGTGATGCATTCCTCGTTTCCGATTTCCAGAAAAACACATCTTCCCTCTTGCAAGCAAAGCCCGATACGAATGTCAGCTGGTTCCTGGTACCCCTGATCGCCGAAAAAAGAGACAACCTCTTTATTGACACCGTGTTTTTCGTTTCGCCCGTACACCAGCCCGGGCAACCCGTGCGTCTGCGTATCCGGATTCACAATTCATCCGGAGAATCACTGGAAAAGATCCCGGTAAAACTGACGATCAATGCCGTGCAAAAAGCCCTGGCAAGTTTCTCGATAACAGCCAATTCAACGACAGAAGTTACTTTGCCCTTCACCGAGAATTCTTCCGGGATCCAGTACGGACAGGTTGAAATTGCTGATTATCCGATCGTCTATGATGATAAGTTTTATTTCTCCTATCCCGTTTTACCATCAATTCCAGTACTTTGCATCAATGAAAAAGGGACAAACAGCTATCTCAATGCCCTGTTTGACAATGACTCAACCATCCATTTTGCAAACAGTCAGGTCAAACAACTTGACTATGGCAATTTGTTTTCCAATGCCTTGCTTATCGTGAACAGTCCTGAGGAAATTTCATCGGGACTGAGCCAGGAATTGAACCGGTATGTTCGTGCGGGCGGAAACCTGGTGATTTTTCCGCCGGTAAAAGGCAAGCCCGATTCTTACAATGCATTGCTGACTTTGTTCAACCTCCCCGGATATACCCGTATTGACACGGTGAAGCAGCGACTCGCATGGATCAATACCGAGAGTGCCATTTATAACGACGTGTTTGAGAAAAACAGCAATGGGAAAGTTGTGATGCCAGAGAATATCGATCTTCCCATGGTACAAAAATATTTTGTGCTCCGTCAGGAGATAAAGAGCGGCGAAGAAGTGCTGCTGAAACTTCAGAACAATCTGCCGTTCCTTGTCTCTGCACCGGTTGAAAAAGGGATGGTTTACCTGTTTGCAGCCCCGGCAGATGAAACCTGGACCCTCTTCCCGAAACACATGATCTTTGTTCCGACATTATACAAAATAGCCTTGTTGAGCAATCCATCACCACCGTTGTATTTCATTACAGGCGAGAATTCCAGCATTGAAATCCCTGCAGATTCCATGCCGGAAACGAACATCTATAAACTCAGAAAACTTGATTCAGGATATGAAGTCATCCCTGAAATCAAAAAATTCGGAACAAGCATATCGCTGATCACCCATGACCAGATCAGGGATGATGGTTTTTATTCGATCAGCCACGGAAACAAAACCGTAGCCGGAATCGCCTTTAATTTCAACAGGAAAGAATCAGATTTAAGTTTTTTCAGCACCACCGAGCTGGAACAACAAATCAACCGGATGTCATTCAAGGATATGCGGATCCTTAAGGAGAAAAAAACATCACTTGTACGGGAAATCCATCAACTGAATCAGGGTACGCCGCTTTGGAAATTGTTCATTGTACTTGCCCTGCTTTTTATCGCCTGTGAAATCGCACTGATCCGCTTCCTGAAATAGGTTATATAAGCAATTTGGGCCGGGATCATTAATTTTGTCGTCATGAAAGAGTTACAGACTATTTACCGCATATCACCTTAAATCATTTTCCACAACATGCGAAACCGCGTGCACCAGGAAATATTTTTCATTTCTTGCCTTTTGCTTGCTTTTTTTCTCCCGGTTTTTCCCAGGATTCTGCCGTCCATTATTGTTATGATGACCGGGAATTGGCTGATCAGCGGAACCTACCTGACAACAATGCCTAAAATCATAACTGAAAAATGGCGCCTGCTCACTTTGTCCTTCACTTCCCTTTACCTGCTGTACCTGATCGGGATGCTTTATTCCACCGATTTCGCCTATGGATGGTTTGACCTCGAAGTAAAATTATCGCTGTTCATTTTCCCTGTTATTTTTGCGACGAGCGATCTCAGCAATTTCGACAATTCCAGGCTCCGCATCTTTTTCGGCTCATTTCTTGCCGGCTGTATGCTCGGGTCACTGGTTCTGCTTGGTCATGCCTGGATTGCAAATGAAAGATGGGGAGTGCCCGATGCATTTTATTATACCAACCTGGCATGGTATTTTCATTCGAGTTACCTTTCAATGTATTACTCACTTGGCATTGGGATTGCACTATCATCCCTGGCTGTAGACTTCTCAAAGCAAGCGGCTGCTAAAACCACCGGGCTATTCCTGATCATCCTTTACCTGGAAACATTTATTTTCCTGCTTAGTTCAAAAGCGGGGATGCTCACGCTGGTCATGACCGAAGCACTTTTCATCCTTTTACTGATATACAAGAGGGCAGGCGCGGCCCGGATCTTTGTGGTTTCTGTCGTTTTCGTAGCCATATTTATAGGTTTTTCAAGCGTTTTCCCATTTGCAATGAAGCGAATATCCACAGCGGATTCCGCAGTATCCACCTCACGGTCTGCTCAACCCGATCATTACGACGGCACCACGGCCCGCATGGAAATCTGGAAGATATCAGTCGGACTGATCAAACAAAATTTCATGTTTGGTGTTGGAACAGGTGATGTTAAAAACGTGCTGATAGAGGCTTACCGGCAGCATGACCTTTATCCTGTTGTGAAGAAAAAACTGAATGCCCACAACCAGTATTTACAGACTTTCCTGACGCTCGGTGTCTTCGGGTTCAGTTTACTGGTCGTCCTGTTATTGTATCCCGCCTGTCTTTCGCTGCGGAAGGGTAATTTCCTGTACACCTTGTTTATTTTAATTTTCGCTGTCAATATCCTGTTCGAGTCGATGCTTGAAGCACAAGCCGGTGTCGTTTTCTATGCTTTTTTTAATGCTTTGCTTTTTTCGAAAAGCGTTTGTGACAGACCCAGTGTAAAAGTACCTTCCTGATTTTCAAAATCATCCCCCCCGAAAATTCACGTTTCCTTCGTATCACCTTTTCTTCTTTTTCCGATTAAGCAATAATTGCAGGTAAGAAATGCCTTTTATCGTGCCATGCTTAAAAGAGCACAAGCCTCTCCGTGGTTCTCTGTGTCTTCTCCGTGAACTCTGTGTTATAAAAAGTTACACGGAGAACCACAGAGTAGACACGGAGAGCCACAGAGAAAAATAAATTTAAAGGAACTGTACGAAAATGGGAAAAGGACAATGGAACTTTACAGCAATCATTCAACCATCAGGAACTGGGCGGAGGATGACCGCCCACGCGAAAAACTACTGTTAAAAGGGAGGCACAGCCTGAGCGATGCCGAACTTCTGGCTATTCTCATCGGGTCGGGGACCAGGCAGGAGTCGGCGTTCGACCTGGCAAAAAATATTTTAAAACTGGCGAACGGCAACATTGCCGAATTGTCGAAGCTGAGCATCACCGACCTGGTCAAAGTGAACGGAATTGGCCGGGCACGAGCGGTAACGATCCTTGCCGCTCTTGAACTTGGCCGCCGCAAAAATGAATCGGAAGTACTCATCCGTGATAAAATTACAACCAGCCGGGATGCCTATGAGATTTTCCGCAGTACCATCGGCGACCTTCCTTATGAGGAGTTCTGGATCATCCTGCTCAACCGGGCCAACAAAGTGTTAAAGAAATGCAACATCAGTGAAGGAGGCATTTCCGGTACGGTCGTGGATCCGAAAAAGATATTCAAGATCAGCATCGATAACCATGCATCTTCGATCATCCTGGGACACAACCATCCTTCGGGCGTTGTAACCCCAAGCGAGGCCGATTGCAGGATTACCAGGAAACTCCGTGATGCAGGCGCAATGCTGGAGGTGTCGGTGCTTGATCATCTCATCATCGGGGATGGCAATTATTACAGTTTTGCTGATGAGGGGGCGTTGTAGGTGACGCGCGACACATGACACCGCTTCTCCGCGCATCACCAAATTAGCAAAAGGATGGTTCTACTGCAAAATGATTTTTACTGTTTTTATAATCCCATCTTGCAATACACTGACAAGGTAAATGCCAGGGACCATGTTTTCCAGAGAGAATGTTGATTTCCTTGCACCTGTAACTTGCTTATTTATTACCTCAGCGCCCGTCAGGTTATAGATTTTTACGAATACCGGTGATTCCGATGACCTGGTGCCAGTTTCTAAAGTAAAAATCCCAGCCGTCGGATTTGGGTAGATTTTAACATTTGAGGATCCTGTTTCAGCCCGGGCTGAAGGAATTTCAACGTATGGTTCTTCATCCGCTGATGCAAGGAAGCTTTTTTGATTGCCGCAATAAGTGCCATCGGAAGTGATTGAAACATGGAGGGTTCCGGAAGATTCAACTGTTGTTCCCTCTTTCAGAAAGACGTTCTGGCCGGCGATGATGTTGGCATGGCCTCCCGATTGAACAAGGAATTGTTTCCCATCACCGGCAACAGTCACGGTTTGAGTGGCATTGAAACACATATTGCTTCCGGAAGCTACCGTTGTGCTCTCCAGGGTGAGGATTGCCGGAATTGATGAATTCACGGTAACCACAACTTCATCCCAGGCCACGCAACTGTTGCCTCCCGTGACGGTCAACCGGTAGGTTGTTGTTTCAGAAGGGGATGCTGTCGGGTTCAGGATGCCGGCATTGTTTAAGCCGGCAGTGGGAGTCCAGGCATAGCCGAGCGGCGTGATCCCTCCGCTCACCAGCGCATTCAGTTGCACGGGCACACCCGACGGAGTTGAAACATCATTCCCGGCTTTTACTACCAGTGCGTTTGAAGGAATGGTAACGGTTCCGTTTGTAAAGGTCGTGGCCAGCAGTGTAGCGTTGATATCGCTGTATTCACAATTGCCAGACGTTTGAGTATCCCAGACCAGTGAAGCAGAAATTCCTGCGTTGGCGATAAAGCGATAATACAACAGGGTTCCCGATCCGATGTTCAGCGGATCATTGGATGCACAACTCAACGTAACCTGGTTGCCTGAGCGGTTGACATAATAAAAACCTTTGCTGAGCTCCGGATTCACCGAATGATATCCGGCATAAGTAAGTTTGGTCGTATCGTACAAAAGAACCAGCGAGATGGCTCCAATGTTATTGCAATTCGATACAGTAACCGGGATGGAGACATTTCCGGTACAAACGCCGCTGACCGAACCGATGGATGTAGCAACCGGTGTTGGTGCGGTTGTGACAGTCAATGCTGCCTGATGGGAGGTGACAGCCGGCGGGCATGTGCCTGAAACGGTACACCGGTATCTGTTGCCATTCATCCCCTGGCTTGCGCCGGTGATGCTCAGGGTCTCTGAGGTCACTCCTGAATAAGGTGTTTCGCTTGAAAGGGTGCTCCAGGAACCTCCTCCGTTTGTGCTGATCTCCCATTGGTATCCCAGCCCGGAACCGGTGGCAGCAACAGAAAAGGTCGTATTCTGACCGGCAAGGATGGACCTGTTTGCCGGATGCGCGGTCATCGCGGGAGGAGGCAGCGTATTGATGGTTCCATTGGCGTAGGTTGAATTGATCAGGTTTCCATAAATATCACTGAATTCGCAATTTCCGGTTACCTGGTTGTTCCAGTTCAGGTAAGCGCTGCCAACAATTGAATTGAAAACAAGTTCAAATAAGGTACCCGTTCCAAGGTTGGCAGGATCGATGTTCGCCCACGAGAAGGTGATCTCACCATGATTCTCGCTGATGTAGTAGCTCCCTTCTGGAAAAGCAGTGTTGACATGCTGATATCCTCCATAAACAAGAAGACTGGTGTTATAATTCAGTTTCAGGGAAATAGCGCCGACCCCGTTGCAGTTTTGAACCGTGATGGGGGCGATAACGGTTCCCGCGCAGGGATTGAGGGTAGAGGCAGTCATGTTGATCACCTGGTAAACAAGCAGTTGCGCTGTATTGGTCGTAAGAGCGAAGGGACAAGTGCCGTTGATCCTGCACCGGTACATGTTGCCGCTCAATCCAAGGGTCGCAGAAAAAATGTTTAAGGTGGACGAAGTCGTGCCGGAATAGGGAGGCGTATTGGTCAGATCACTCCAATCATTCCCGCCATTGGTGCTGATCTGCCACAGGTAATTCACACCCATCCCGGTTGCGCCCGCATAAAATGAGATGCTGTTCCCCACATAGGTGGTCTTGCTGACCGGCTGCTGCGTGATCGACGGCAACTGATAAATGGTCGCACTGCCATTGACATAGGCAGAAGGCAGAATGACCCCGTTGGTATCGGCATATTCGCAATCGCCTGAAACTCCTGTGCTCCATTGAAACGGGAAAGTCCCGGTTCCTGAGGAAAAGCGCAATTCAACGAGTGTTCCCGTTCCGATGCTGTCGGCATGAACCGATGCCCAGGAAATGATCACCTGTCCATTTGCTGCATTGATGAAGGTAAACCCATCGGATAAAATGGTGTTAAAATTCTGATAGCCAACGTAAGTAACATTTTGAGCGTCGTAATTGAGTTTCAGCGATATGGCCCCGATGTTGTAACAATTTTCAACTCCAATGGCAACCGTATATGCTCCCGGGCAGGAGGCAGCCGGGAGCACCGTGGTTTTGATGGACTGAGGATAAATCCGGGGAATGATCAGAATTAAAATGCAAAGAGATATGATGAATGTTTTTCTTTTCATGATTTTTGTGTTTGTTGCTTAGGCCCCACCTGCCCCTCCCAAAAAAGGGAGGGGAGTGATGTTCTGAGTGACATTTTAATGCTGAACAACAATCTTCTTGCTGAAATTGAACTCCTGCCCCGCGCAACTGATCCTGATTTTTGCCAGGTAGATCCCGGGGGTGTATTTGCCGCAACCGAGGCGGACCATGCATTTTCCGGAATTGTTATACTCATTTGAAACCGATTCCTGCACTTTACCGACAACATCATATACCCTGATGTCATAGGAACCCTGTCCCGGGAGGATCATCGACACAATGGCATCGCTGACCACCGGGTTGGGATAGATGTTCACCTCCGGGTTTAAGGCTGTTCCTTCATGGGTTCCTGTCAACATCGATTCTATCAATGGTATGCTGAGGGTGATGTTCGGCAGCGGATGGGCTGCCCCGTCTGCAAGTTCCACATCCTGGGCGAGCTGCAAGGCAATCGGCGCCGTGAGGCCGGATAGGTCTTTGGTGCTGATGATAAGGTTCAAAAGTATTTCATCCTGGTTCAGGATAAAAGGGTCTAACTGGCTCCATGCAATGAGCAACATTCCGTTTTCGGAAGAATAAACCACATTGGTATTCCCGTTTCCAAGCGTAACGCCTTCGATTTTCATGAATTCTTCGGGGTAATAAAACCCGAGGGAGATGGCACCGGTCTGCAGTGAACTTTTCACCTTCAATGGGAGTACCATCTGCTGGTATGAACCGGCCTGTACCGAACCTTCCCAGATCAGGCTCAGTTCGTTGCCTGTGGCGCTCTTGCTGCCTGTGGGTATATTCGAGCCATTGACATCCCCGAAACAGATCCCTTTGAGGTTGCTCTCCACCGGACTGCCCGCAATGGTAACCGTATCCTTTTCGAAATACCAGTCGCCGGCAGCAAAAGAACTGATGAGGTGGGAATAGCGTTGCAACACCAGCATGGCATCGGTGGAATTGATGCCGCCGGAAGCATTCACATCCGCCGCCTTTTTCCTCAACCCCGTAAGTGACTGAATCAATGCATAATGGCGCATGATCATCAGGGCATCGGTGGCATTCACGCCGGCCAAGGAATTGGTGGTTCTGGCGCTGGTAACATACCCCCCGTTTTGTGTTCCGATATTCAGATAATACCCCCCAAGGTTGGTGGCTGCGGAGTTCAGGGAATCGCCTGCCAGATTGGAAATTTTGATGGTAGAGTATTTCATCCCTGTGAAGACGGAATTATCATACGTTAACCTGCCCCAGAGATTGGTCTCATTGCTCAACTGCAATCCCGAAGCTGCCGGATTTGCAGGAAATACAATGCCTTTGTCGGGATTGTCGTATTTGTCGTAGATGCGGCTGGCAATGAAGGAGGTATCCTGGCTGTTCCAGAAGTTGTAAGCGGCCGGAATATCGTTGGCCGAGTTGTTGTAAACTTCATAGGTACCATTCCCGTAAATGTCGCATTTGTTGGCCAGGGAGTTGCCGATAATGGGGTTTGAACTTCCTGTGATATAAATGCCGTTACCGTAGTTGAAAATGACCTGGGATCGTTTCAGTTGCAACGAAGAATATTGTAAATCTAAGCCTTCATTGGCAGATAATCGGAAAACACAGCTGTCAATCGAAGGCTGATCGGAATATTCGCACTTTAAATTGTACAGATTGCCCTTTTCAACGACACAGTGTTTAAGTATTGAGGACCTGGGACTACCACTGCCAGAATTATAATTGAGCCCCCCCCAGCCGCCATTTAAACCATTGTGCGAAGTGAACGTAATCAAACTATCGGGTTTGCCGACTGCATAAAGTTCACCAAGATTATCCCGCCCGATAAAAATACCCATACCTGGCATTCCTTTTATGGTGTTACCTGCTGCAATGGTCAATCTCACTGCCGAACTATTATAGATACTCACATCACCCCAGATACCGTACCCGCAACCTGCGTACATCCATTTCGTAGAATAGTTGACAGGACCGGCTAAAACAGCAATCTCATTGCTCAGGTGATTACCGGAGACAGTCATATTTTGAATCACTGGGCTGTTACACGGGTTCATGCAAAAACCATGAAGGGTGTTGTTTTGGATAGTTGAACCAATAATTTTAGGCGAAGATCTGTTATTGCTGGTTAAATTGATGCCATTGCCGGCATTGTTCTCGATAATTGAATGTGACACCGAAAGATTACTGTAATTGATTTGGATACCATCTCCGGCAGAATTGCGGATAATACAACTGTCAATGAACGGTTGATCAGAATATTCGCTTTTTAAATTGTAAAGATTGCCCTTTTCAACAATACAGTGTTTGAGAACCGATGAGGAGGGACTGCCGCTTGAAGAGCTAAAATAGAGCCCCGACCAACCGCCATTTAACCCATTGAAGGAAGTGAAGGTAATCAAACTGTCGGGCTTGCCCACTGCGTAAAGTTCACCAAAATAATCCCGCCCTATAATAATACCTTTACCCGGCATGCCTTTGATCGTGTTTCCTGCTGCAATGGTTAATCTCACTGCCGGACTATTAAAGATACTCACATCCCCATAAATATCGTACCCACATCCTGCATAATTCCATCTTGTTGAATAGTTCATATCACCAGCTAAAACGGCAATCTCATTGCTTAGGTGGTTACCGGAGACAGTCACATTTTGAATCACCGGACTGTTACACGGGTACATGCAAAAACCATGAAGGGTATTGTTCTGCACAGTAGAACCAATGATTTTGGGCGATGATGTATAGTTACTGGTCAAATTGATGCCATTGCCGGCATTGTTCTCAATTACCGTATGGGACACCGATAGATCACTCCTATAGATTTGGATCCCGTCTCCTGCGGAATTTCGGATGAAACAGCTGTCTATCAAAGGCTGATCGGAATATTCGCTTTTTAAATTATACAGATTGCCCTTTTCAACGATACAGTGTTTGAGAACAGATGAGGAGGGACTGCCGCTTGAAGAGCTAAAATAGAGCCCCGCCCAACCGCCATTTAAACCATTGTAAGAAGTGAATGTAATTAAGCTGTCGGGCTTGCCCACTGCGTAAAGTTCACCAAGATTATTCTCCCCTATTCTAATCCCTTTACCCGTAAATCCTTTTATGGTATTTCCTGCTGCAATGGTCAATCTCACTGCCGGATTACTAAAGATACTCACATCCCCATAAATATCGTACCCACATCCTGCATATTTCCATTTTGTTGAATAGTTTATATCACCAGCCAAAACAGCAATCTCATTGCTCAGATGATTTCCGTAGATAGCCGTATTCAGGATATCAGGACTATTCTGGGGGTACATGCAAAAACCATGAAGTATGTTGTTTTGGATAGTAGAACTGATAATTTTGGGAGATGAACCATTGTTGCTGGTTAAATTGATGCCATTTCCGGCATTATTTTCTATTACTGAATGGGAAACTGATAGATTGCAGTAATTGATTCGAATACCATCACCGGCAGAATTGCGGATAATGCAACTGTCAATCAACGGTTGATCAGAATAGAAACTCATTAAATTGTATTGATTGCCCTTTTCAACAATACAGTGTTTAAGAACTGATGAACGTGGACTGCCACTGGAAGAGCTATAACTGAGCCCCGCCCAGCCTCCATTTAACCCATTGTAAGAAGTGAATGTAATCAAACTATCGGGTTTGCCCACCGCGTATAGTTCACCAAGATTATCCTGCCCTATTATGAACCCTTTACCCGGCATTCCTTTAATGGTGTTTCCGGCTGCAATGGTCAATCTCGGAGCCGGATTGCTGTATATATTTACATCACCCCACAGCACATATGCCATGCCTTCATTTTTCCAGAGGGTTGAATAGTTAATATTCCCACCTATAACAATAATTTCATTGTTGGTCAGATTTCCAGAAAAAGATACATTAAAAAAATCAGGTGTATTCCGGGGGGACATGCAAAATCCATGACCGGCATTGTTTTGAATTATTGAGTTGACAATACCCAATGCAGAACCGTCGTTACCGCTTAAGTATATGCCATTGCCGCTATTATTTCTTACCGTAACATGATCAAGAGCAGGGGAACCACTTAAAATTTCAATACCATCGCCGGCATTGTTCTCAAAAACGGAATGATAAACTTGCGCGCTGCCATCAATCCGGATGCCGTCCCCGGCTGAATTCCGAAAAACACAACTGTCAACTAACGGTTGATCAGAATAGAAACTCATTAAATTGTATTGATTGCCCTTTTCAACAATACAGTGTTTAAGAACTGATGAACGTGGACTGCCACTGGAAGAGCTATAATAGAGCCCCGCCCAACCGCCATTTAATCCATTGTATGAAGTGAACGTAATCACACTATCGGATTTACCAGCTGCGTAAAGTTCACCAAGATTATCCTGTCCTATTATAATACCTTTGCCCGGCATCCCTTTGATCGTGTTTCCTGCTGCAATGGTTAATCTCGCTGCCGGATTGCTGTAAATATTTACATCACCCCACAGCACATATGCCATACCTTCATTTTTCCAAAGGGTTGAATAGTTAATATTCCCGTTTAAAACAACAATCTCATTGTTGGTCTGATTGCCTGTGAACGAAACATTATAAAATTCGGGTGTATTCCTGGGCGACATGCAAAATCCATGGCCAGCATTGTTTTGAACGGTTGAGTTGACAATTCCTGTAGTGGAACCATTATTACAACTTAAATAAATACCATTGCCACCATTGTTTCTAACTATAATATGGTCAAATACGGGAGACCCGTTTAAAATCTCGATCCCATCTCCTCCATTGTTTTCAAAAACAGAATGGTATATGGGCGTATTGCCGTTAATTTGCACTCCATCCCCGGCAGCCTTGCGAAAAACACAACTGTCAATTAACGGTTGATCAGAATATTCGGATTTTAAATTGCATAGATTGCCCTTTTCAACGATGCAGTTTTTAAGGACAGATGAACGGGGATTGCCGCTGGAAGAGTTAAAGTTGAGCCCTTCCCAACCGCCATTCAAACCATTGTAAGAGGTAAATGTAATTACACTGTCGGGCTTGCCAACAGCATAAAGTTCACCAAGATTATCGTACCCGATATAAATTCTTTTACCCGGCATGCCTTTGACGGTATTCCCTGCGGCAATGGTCAACCTCGCTGCCGGACTGCTAAAGATGCTCACATCACCCCAGATAACGTAAGGAGACCCGACATTTTTCCATGTTCCTGACACAGTAATATTTCCTCCAAGAACAACGATCCCGTTTGCCAGGTTGTTCGAAAACGAGAGATTTTGCATTTGCGGGAAACTATTGCCCTGGATGGCAAATCCAATCCCGGTGTTATCATTGAAAGCGGTGCTGGTGATCGTTGGAGAGCCGGTAGCATAACGGGCACCATAACCTGTTGAATACCGCAGGGTACAATGGACCAGTGCGGGCTGATTGGTGTTCTCACAATAGAGGTTGGCAATCCTGGAGCCAAATCCAGCCATTTCAATGATGGTATAATTAAAAACAGAAGAATAGGCATTGCTGGCGTCATTAAAAAACAAACCATCCCACCAGCCGGGTTCGTTGCTGAAACTGGAAAACCTTACGGGCATGGAAGAGGTCCCGTTGCAATTCAGGGAAGCGCTTCTGACCTCCAGCCCGGTTTCATTCATGAACAGCACCACGACCCCGGGGTCAATGGTCAGCGTACCACTTTCTAAAACAGCATCAGCCGTGCAGATGTAAGGGCTGCCCGCAAGGGTCCAGTGCAGGGATCCCGATAGCGTTCCGGAAAAGGTGGAGGCATTGAAATAGGTTGAAACATCGTTGATGGTAACGGTGTTGGTGATTAGGGCATTGTCGAACGCGAACATATACTGGAAGTATTGCTTGTTCACCGACACTGTTGCGGGATTGGCCAGGGCGGTAGTCATCCAACTGCTCCATACACCACCGCTTTCGGCATACCGGTACCAGACCTGGTAATCGGTAAGGCCTATGGCGGTATAACCCAGCTGGTTGATCAGCGTATTGGAGGCAAGGTTGATCAGTGGTGATAAATAGGTCCCGGTCTTAACTTTATCGGTTCCCGACATCACGAGGCTGTTGTAATAGCTTTCCTGGTGCGTGTTTTCGAACACATCGATGCCTCCCATGTTGAAGATCTTTCCATTTACCGCAAAGGCATCGGCAAAGGCCACATGGATCGGGTAATAGTTGTTGGTTTGCCAGGAAAAAGCAGGAGCGTTGTCTATTTTGGCATGATAACTCTGCGCGATGGCATTGCCGGTGGTATCGGTGTATCCGCCCATCACGGTGAGGATCCCGTTGACACAGGTAGAAGTGTGTCCATATACCGCCTGGGGAAACCCGCCAGCCGTTTGCCAGGAAGAGCAATTGCCATCCAACCCGACGGTTGTATAATAAACGGAGCTTTGTACAACACCCGTATTATCATACCCGCCCATCACATAGAGCGTGCTTCCGTAAGCGCACATGGTGTGCTGATTCCGTACCTGCGGAAGCGAAGGTTGGGTCGTAAATGAGGTAATGTCTCCGTCGGGATTGACAAGAGAGGTATATACCATGCCCGAGGCAGTATATTTTGAAGCTTGAGAACTTCCCCCTGCAATGACCAGGTAGCCGTTTACATATTCGGCAGTTAAACCCCACAAAGGTTGCGGAAGAACTGCCGTTGTGGTTTGCCATCCCTGCAAAACACCATTTGACAGGATCTTTGTATAATAGATTGTGTTGGTTGGGCTTCCGCCGGATTTTCCGCCAATCACATAGAGATAACCATTGATCACCAGTGCAGCATGATCGCTGATGCCCACGGGGAGTGAATCCATTGCGCTCCATGCACCGATGCCGGTGGTCACATCCGCCGAATAAACGGACCGCGAATAGTCAGTCACCTCATGGCCCAGTGACATACCTTTGTACTCCATCCCGCCGGTAAGATAGACCTTGTTGTTCCAGTAACTCAGTTTGTGGTTGTACCGCTTGTTTGGCAAACTGGTGGTAGCGGTCCAGTTGACACTGTAACCATTCGACTGATAAGGTAAAACCACATTGTCGGCTCCAACAGCAACGTTGTTCAGATATCCTTTGCTGAAATCTACAGTCGTTGTTTGCGTAATGACCCCCTGGGCAGACAAATTTTGTGCAAGTGCAAAAAGAATGAATACTGCTATCAACCTGACAACAATATTATCAGTCCCGAAGAATATCAAATTATTTTTCCGTGCTGACAAGGTTGCCGAGTGAAAATTCGTAAGGTTTTGTGTTGTTTTCATGTTTTGGGGATAAAATGGAACCATGATTATTCTAACAGGAGAATTACTGTTTTTACTTTCACAAGTAATTGGAAGACCAAATTTAGTTTTTATTTACAATTTCCAAGGGATTTTACCTAACATCTGATAAAAATCTTTTAATTGATCGCCATTGTGCCTGAAAATTTTCAGATGGAAACTATTCTTCCGGCATAAAGCCAGATAAAAACCATATTGGATACGGGTTATCAACTCATTTGCCATCAATGGTTTGAAACCGGTATCCCTGTTTCAGGAAATGTTCAAGAAACCGTGGCAAGGCGTACCGGACTTTCTCCATCGATTTAGGGTTGTCGTGAAAAACGACCACAGAACCACTGCGGGTGTTGCAGATGGCATTCTTCAGGCATTGTTGTGGTGTGGTGTTCCTGTGAAAGTCATAGGTCAGCACCGACCATAGGATGAACCTGAAGTCTTTGCGAAGGAGGAAATACTGTGAGGGGGTAAAACGTCCGTAAGGTGGCCGGAAAAGACCGGAATGGAAATATTCACGGCAGCGGTGAACATCATCCATGTAAAGGCCGGGCGATGTGTGCCATCCGTTGAGGTGGTGAAAAGTATGATTTCCGATCGCATGACCGGCATCCCTGGTTCCGGCAAAAAGATCCGGATACTGGCGAACGTTATTACCCACTAAAAAAAAGGTCGCCTGTACGTTGAACCGTGAAAGAATATCAAGTACTTCCGGGGTCGCTTCCGGAACAGGTCCATCGTCAAAAGTTAGAAAAATGACCTTTTCCGTGACCGGTAAATCACAAACAAGGTATTCAGGGCTTAACCACCTGAAAAAGAAAGGCGGCCTGACAGCACTCATGGTTGTCAGGGTTGATAAACCTTTTCCACGTATAGATCGTAATATTTCTTGAGGGCCGCCTCTGTAGTGGCAGCCAGTTTTTCCTGGCCGGCATCCTTCACAACCGCGCTGAGCCTTTGAATGGTGAATACCGACTCCTGTATGCTCATGTCCATCGATTTAAGATCCTTATCAGGGAAGGAAAAGAAATAGGCAAGGTCATCCGTGACATTTTTATTGAGTTTTTGAGCAATCTCGTTGGCCCTGGCGGTTTCACCTGCCTTGTACAAATCACTGATCATCGGGACTGTGAAAAAATCAAAAGGAATGACTGATTCGGGCATTGCTTCAAAACAACGGTCGAGCACTTTTTTTGCTGAATCGAGTTTCCCTTCGTTGATCAGCGCATCGGCAAGCCGGCCATACAGCCCGCGCATGTTCATCACCATCCGGGCATTGGTTTCATCGATATAGACGCCCGGCTTATTCATATTTCCCCACTTGAACCGGTTCATCAGGTTGTCATACATCACATCGGTGTTGACCTCTCCGATTTGTCCTTCGTTATTCCTGGCTTTTACGGGAAGCAGCCGGTAGGCAAGGCCTTCGAGATGAAAGTACTTCTCAAGGCCGATGTATGCTTCCGCCCCGGTGGTCATTACGAAATATACCGGGCGTTTCCAGTTGTTTGTTGCCAGCAGGTCCAGGATCATGAGGCTGTTTTTTTCAATGGCCCGGTCTTTGATCTCCCAGCGGATGGTATCGAGGCGGTGAGCCATCTTTGGCGATATGCTTCCGGTCTTCATGACAGAGGCCGAATCATAGGTAACCATGAATTTTTTTGTCGGAAAATAATCGATCATTCCAACCTGGGAAGTGTTCATCTTTAGTTTGCTGTCGTCCTGGGCGAGGATGCCAAACAACGTATTGACATCAACGTAAGTATCTTTAAGTCCTTCATCTTCCATCAGATATGTCACATCATGGGTGCCTTGCAGGTATTTATCCTTCGTGAGGGAAAATGGCACCGGGTCGGAATCATAGGCTTTGCGTTTCATCTGGTCGATGTACCAGTCGGTATTGAGGAGGCTGAGATTCACCACGCGCACATCGGTACGGATACCCTCCACCTCCTGGGCATACCATAATGGGAAGGTATCGTTGTCGCCGTTGGTAAAGAGGATGGCCTGGGGGGCACATGAATTGAGATAATTTTCAGCGATTGCAAGCGATGTAAAGCGGTTTGAACGGTCATGGTCATCCCAACCCTGCTGGGCCATCAGGGAAACCACACCCAACCCGAAGACAATGGATAGCACCTGAGCAGTGCCAATGCCCAGCCTGGTGCGGAGCCATTCGACAAGCTGGGGAATGGCCAAACCGATCCAGATGGCAAAGGCATAAAACGATCCGGCAAAGGAGTAATCGCGTTCGCGGGGCTGGGGCGAATGGGAATTGAGGTAAAGTACAATGGCAATCCCGGTCATAAAAAACAGGAGAAACACGACCCATGCACTTTGTTTATCGTTCCTGACGGTAAAATAAACACCGATCAATCCAAGGAGGAGCGGCAGGAAATAAAAACTGTTATCTCCTTTGCTTTTTCTGCTATCGGGAATGTCCTGCGGGCCAAGCCGGATTTTATCGATGAATTTAATTCCGCTTTTCCAGTTTCCATCGAGTTTGTTGCCCATTCCCTGGGTATCATTCTGCTTTCCGGCAAAATTCCACATGAAATAACGGTAATACATATGAACCAACTGGTAATTCCAGAAGAAAGCAAGGTTTTCTGAGAATGTGGGGACATTCCGGGTTTCGCTTTTTTCACCATACTGAAGTTCGATGGGCACCCCTTTGACATGCCCCCACCGGATGTATTCCGGTTCGAAACGGGCTTCGGACTGGTCCCACATCCTTGGAAAAATGGTGGTGAACCGCGGATCGAAAACAGGGATTACCTTTTCGCGCTTATCCGTGATGATGTATTTACCCGATTTGGTATCTTTGGCATACACGGGATTTCCATCGGTGCGATCAATAACCGGCGCATTGTAATACTGCCCGTTCAGCAGCGGCCAGTCGCCATATTGCTCCCGGTTCAGATAAGTCAGGAGGTACATGGCATTTTCAGGATTGTTTTCATCGATCGGGGTATCGGCATTGCTGCGGATCACCAGCACGATAAAGGAGGAATATCCGATCACGATAAAGGTGAACGCCAGGATGATGGCATTCCAGACCGGTTTCCCTTTTTTGCGGGTATAATGCAGCCCCCAGATGATGCTTCCTATCAGCAGGATGAAATAAATGACGGTTCCCGAGTTGAAGGGAAGCCCGATTGAATTGATGAAAAAGAGTTCAAACAACCCGGCAAGTTTAATGATCCAGGGAATGATCAGGTACATCACCACGGCCAGGATCAGTATGGAAAGTACGGAGGTGACGGCTATTCCCGACCAACCGGGTTTCGGATATTTTTTAAAATAATAGACAAAAGTAATGGCAGGAATGGCCAGCAGGTTGAGCAAATGAACACCAATCGAAAGCCCCATCAGGTATGCAATCAGGATGAGCCATCGGTAGGCATGTTTTTCATTGGCATGTTCTTCCCACTTGAAAATGGCCCATACGACAATCGCCGTAAAAAAAGATGACATGGCATATACTTCGCCTTCAACTGCCGAGAACCAGAAAGAATCCGTAAAGGTATAAGCCAAGGAACCAACCAGTCCCGCTCCCATGATCGTCATCATTTTTTGAGAGGTGATTTCGCCGGTTTTCAAGGCTATCTTTTTGGCAATCATGGTGATAGTCCAAAACAGGAACAGGATGGTAAAGCCGCTGGACAGGGCCGACATGGTGTTGACCATGCGGGCGACATGGGTAACATCACCAAAAGCAAACAGGGAGAAGAACCTGCCGATCAGCTGGAACAATGGTGCTCCCGGGGGATGTCCCACTTCCAGTTTGAAGGCGGTGGAAATATATTCCCCGCAATCCCAGAAACTCATGGTAGGTTCGGAAGTGAGAATGTACACCGTGGAGGCAATTGCAAACACCACCCAACCCAGGATGTTGTTGATTTTTTTATAGCTGTTCATGGAGCATGGCTTAAAGGAAGGCAAAGGTAGGAAAAATAGCAACAATTTTGTATTTTTGCTGGGTATTGTAAAACCTTCAAACATGAACAAACTCGTATTGATACGCCATGGTGAAAGCACCTGGAACAAAGAAAACCGTTTTACCGGATGGACGGACGTTGACCTGTCTGACCGCGGGATCAAAGAGGCCATAGAAGCCGGAAAGGTTCTGAAAAATGAGGGTTTCGAATTTAAAGTTGCTTATACAAGTTACCTCACCCGCGCCCTGCGCACTTTGTGGCTGGTACTTGAGCAGATGGACCTTCAATGGATCCCCGTGGAGAAAACCTGGCGCCTGAATGAAAAGCATTATGGTGTTTTGCAAGGATTGAACAAATCGGAAATGGCTGAAAAATATGGTGATGAGCAGGTGCTGATCTGGCGAAGGAGCTATGATGTGCGCCCGCCAGCCCTTGAATTGGACGATCCGCGTCATCCCCGTTTCGACCATCGATACCGTGATCTTGACCCAAAAGATATTCCCGGGACCGAAGCGCTGAAAGATACGGTGGAGCGCATCGTACCCTATTGGAAAGAACAAATGGAGCCTGCGCTGAAAAAACACAAACAGATCGTGGTTGCTGCCCATGGCAACAGCCTCAGGGGCATCCTGAAATATTTAAAAAACATCTCCGACCAGGAAATCGTCGGCATCAACCTGCCTACCGGAATCCCTTATGTTTTTGAATTTGACGACAACATGGTCCTGAAAAAGGACTACTTCCTGGGTGACCCTGAAATCATCAGAAAACTGATGGACGAGGTGGCCAACCAGGGCAAGAAAAAATAAAAATGCCAAAACACTGGGTCATTCCCGATATCCATGGTTGTGTTAAAACGGTTACGTCGCTCGTAAATGATCTGATCAAACCCACACACCTTGACGGACTGTACTTCCTGGGCGATTACGTCGACCGTGGACCGGATTCGAAAGGTGTCATTGATTTTATCAGGGGTTTGCAGGCAGATGGCTATAACGTAACTGCACTCAAGGGGAACCATGAAGATTACATGGTTGAACTGTACGACGCTGAAAAGAGATCGCTTCATGCCTGGTGGCGTAATTTCGGCAATGCAAAGCACAAGAAATGGTTGGAAATCGGTGGTAAGCTTACCCTTGAAAGTTTCCATGTGAACCATATCCGTGACGTTCCTGAAGAATATATCGAATGGATGCGAAAACTGGGTCATTTTATTGAGCTGGATCATTTTGTGCTTGTTCATGCCGGGCTGAACTTCAAGAATGAAAATCCTTTTGAAGATCTCCGGTCGATGCTCTGGTTGCGTGACTACGAAATCAAACCTGAGCGAATCGGCGGCCGGCGCATCATTCACGGCCATGTGCCCGTAAATATGGATTTGATCACCCAGACAGTCAGGAACCGGGCATTCAAGTTCATTGACCTTGACAACGGACCCTATCTCTCGGGCAAAGATGGGTTCGGAAACATGGTTGCACTTGAGCTTGAAAGCATGGAAATGGTAATACAGTATAATATGGACATATAATTATATTGTGAAATAGCGAAATTGGCCAAAGCCCCATTTAATCCTCAAGCATGAGCGGCCGGATTGCAGTTTCATCGACCAGCGTCAGGAGGTTGGTGGCGAGATTTTCATGGGAACCGAAATAGCCCTGCACCTGTTCTTTCGCCACCATGGTCGGACCACTGGTCATGGTGGCCCGGAAGGAGGAGAAACGGTAATTTGCCGGATGTTCCGTAATTCCATGCCGCCAGGGGTTCTGATTGACGTACCGGATCATCTCCAGGAAATAAGGGGTTGAGCGGATCTCCTTTCTCTTCATCTTGAATTTGAAGATCTTTCCCACTTTTTCATTGTGCCGGTTATACCCTTTTGAATAGCCATTGAACAGCAAGGCAAAGGGTTTATAAAGGCTCCCTGTGGCATCGTCGCGTATGCGGATCAGGAAATGCAGATGATCGCTCAGCAGGCAGTAGGCGTATGTTTCAGCGATGGGAGAAATATGCGCCTGGTAGAGTTTCAGAAAGAAGCGATAAGCTTCTTCGTTTTCGAACAGCGGTTCGCCGTTTTTTGCCCGGTTGTATACATGGTAATATTTCCCCGGTTCCAATAATGTCGTCTTCATAAGTAGTTTTAGTGCTTAATCGGGAAAGCGGGCGAAAGTAATCGCATTGTTAATAACTTTCCGGAAGGATCAAATACCCACCCCAGGACCCTCCCTGAAAAAGGGAGGGGCCGGTAGAAGTCAGCATCAGACGAATTGAGATTCCATCGTAAAAAGCCGGAACCGTTATTCTTTTACAGGAATTTTTGGCATGAAATAGATATTTTCGAACCTGATCCTGCCAGTTTCATCGATGTTGAGGAGCATCGACTGGTATGGTTCAAACTTTAGCATCACGGGGATATTATTTCCCTGGTAATTAATCGTCACATTCCGGGTATATGTTGAATCCTGGTAGGACTGCCCATAGCTTAACGGGTATGAAAGGTCTTCCGTCCGGGGATTTGCAAAAAAGATGGTCGCCTCTTTTCCTTTGGAACGGCACCAGAATCCCGGGATGTTCACCCCGGTCACCAATGGAGGTTCTTCCACCAGTTTTTTAAGGTCGGCATTCACATTCGGTAAAGTTTGAAGCTTGAGGAGCATCGTTTCAAATTCGGTATTTTTATAATAACCGGCCTGGGCGGGAATTTGTTTGAGGCAAACGGGAAGCCCTTCACCGGCTAACCAAAACAGGGTTTTTAATGTTTCGATGTCCAGGTATTTTGCATCAACATACAGGAGTTTA
>Ga0209083_1000399_pt1 | contig 65544 bp, 55 predicted proteins | sample AM7aDNAmetaG_FD_184132 | JGI IMG/M metagenome (GOLD analysis project Ga0209083, IMG submission 184132) | Freshwater microbial communities from Finland to study Microbial Dark Matter (Phase II) - AM7a DNA metaG (SPAdes) (version 3) | ecosystem: Environmental > Aquatic > Freshwater > Lake ... | reverse complement strand
CCTAAGATTATACTGATTTTAGGCTGCTTTTTGCCGGTCGTCATGACCGGAATAGGTGGTCGTCATGGAGCGGAATCAGTGGTCGCCTTGCACCGGAATGGGTGGTCGTCATGCACCGGATTTTACATTACTTTTCTCTTTCCCAAACAGATCTTGCCTCATTGCTATAATTAGTTCTTTAAGCAAAATATCATGTTTTTTCCACCACTCATCAGAATTTCTAGGGATAGAAGTATTAGAAATATTTACAAAATTATGGAAATCCATTTATTTTCCTACCACCTCAGCATCTGCAATAAGTAACAAATAATTAAAACCTTCTGACAATCTATTTAGTGCTTTCTCATTCTTATTATCAATAGCCACATCACTTAATGCTTTTAAAAATTTCTTAAAATATTCCTCTTTTAATCTTCTTTCTTCCATTTTCAACTCATGCTTTTTAGTAAAATAATATGACATAGAAGCAGTTACTACTGAAGCCAATAAGCCAATCGTTGCAAAAATAATATTATCCATATTATCACTCCTTAATTATTCGCTTCTATACTTTTTTATTCAAGGAACTTTTTCATTGTTTAATTACGGCACCTTGTCTTTCTACTTATTCTATTGCCGTTAAATTACCGACAAATTGCCGATATTTTGCCGATAAACCGTATGACCTTGCACGCTTGGATGAATCTGTCATTATAAGCCAGCCGTCTTTAACCCATTTTTGCATCAGCACTCTGACCATACGGTCGGATAATCCCAAAAGAGTTATTGCATCTTGGACAGCTATACGATCTTTCTTGGCAAATAGAGATAAGACCATTCTCGCTCTGCGATCTAATCTTCTTAATTCCTGGGGTTCTGACGGCACACCTATTTTCTTATAATTAAGCGCCTCATCTTTTGCTTGTGTAAATACCGTTGCAAGCAATCTAACAAAATACTCAACCCATGATGTCAAAACAGCTTTATTTCTGCCTTCGTAGTAATTATGATGTTTATGAACTGCTATCGAGTTATAATATCTTCCTAAATCTTTGGCATGGTGCTCTTCCATGGAGAAGAATCCGTTTAGTCCATATCCATCACGCTGCAAAATAAAAGTCGCAAGCAGCCTTGCCGTCCTGCCATTACCGTCATAATAAGGATGAATGGTGACAAATTGATAATGAAGCAATGCTGCTATTATAGGAACAGGAATATTGTTTTTCTGAGCTAACTTTGTCCAATGTACCATTTCTGACATAAGTTTAGGAACATCTTTTGCTTCGGGCGGGAGATAAACTATTGCTCCGGACTTTGAATCTTTGATAACATTCTGCTCATTGCGATAGGGTGTGGGTTTTGCTCTTTTGCCTTTTTCCACTATAGAGTTCAGTTTCTTTATCAGATCTTCACTTATTTCAACTCGTTTGTCAGCCCAATCTTCAACTTGAAGCAGGGCATCCCAGTAATTGCGAAATTCATTCACATCGCGTTCACGGCCGTGAAAATGAGTTTTTCTTTTTTCTATAACCTCTTTTGCTTCTTTAAGGGTAAGTTTATTCCCTTCAATACTGGTTGAGTAATGCGTTGATTTTAAACGAGCCTTATGCCGTAATTCAGCCTCAATGACAGGAGATAAAAGCGTATGTTCAACTATAGTTTTTGCCGCTTCAATTTCCATTAAAGCTCTGGCAATAGTTGAACTTATCTCATAATTTGGATTCCATTTGGTTTTCATATATCTATTTTATCATTTATGTGAAATAAAATCAAGGCAGATTGCCATTATATTGCCGATAAACACAATGCAGCCAATTCTTTCTCTCTGTTAATGAATTTCATTTTGTAGTCTTCTGTACATATACTACTCGTTAGTAGACTACTCTGCAGTAGATTATTTGTCTAGAAAATAATTGAGTTGTTGAAGACAAGTGTTTGTCTGGGATACTCACGGGGACTTTGATACTACCCGGGAGGTGCTGGAGAAATTTGATCCGGAAAGCAACCGGCTTGTGTTCCTTGGGGACTATGTAGACAGGGGTCAAAATCCGCAAATAAGTGGACTATTTACTTGTCTATTGCCGTTAAACCGTATGCGCTTGGACGAATGTAAAATCCGGTGCATGACGACCACCCATTCCGCTGCAAGGCGACCACTGATTCCGCTCCATGACGACCACCTATTCCGGTCATGACGACCGGCAAAAAACAGCCTAAAATCAGTATAATCTTAGGAAACGGCCAAATCAACAGAAAAAGACCGGCATAATCCTCCCAATCTGCCATAATTGTGTAAAATTCACCCAAAAGGATGGAACACAATATGGCGCAACGGAGGATGAACATGAGAATGATCAAAGAAGTAATGCGGCTTAGATATGGTTTAAAAAAGTCGCAAAGGGAAATAAAGCAGGCCTGCAGAATAGGAAAAACTACGGTGCAGGAGTATCTGCGCAGAGCAAAAGCTGCAGGACTTAGCTGGCCCCTGCCGGAAGAACTTACCGAAGCAGAATTGGAACTAAAACTCTTTCCTAAAGAACCTGTCGAATTGAAAGACAAACCTCAGATACCCTTCCAGTACATTTTCGAGGAGCTTAAACGTCCCAATGTAACCCTCTCTTTACTCTGGGAAGAGTACAAACAAGAAAATTCGTCTGGTTATCAATACAGCTGGTTCAGCGAACAAGTAAGAAAATATCTCGGCAGCGTAAACTACAGCATGAGACAGGAACATAAAGCCGGAGAAAAAGCTTTCTTGGATTTTGGAGACAGCCTGAAGATAATAGATATGATCACAGGGAAAGAAATACCTACGGAAATATTCGTGTTCGTCTGGGGTGCCTCACAGAAGTTGTATGCGGAAGCCGTGTTCTCGGAAGACATGACAAGTTGGATTAAAGTGAATAACAACGCCCTCCAGTATTTCGGATGTTGTCCAAAAGCGCTCGTACCCGACAATTTAAAAGCGGCGGTAATAACGGCAAACAGATATGAGCCCGTGCTAAATCGTACTTACGATGATTTCTCCGAACACTATGGAACCGTAATAATGCCCGCAAGAAGCAATAAACCAAAAGATAAACCACTTGCGGAAAACGGAGTCAAACTTGCCAAAAGATGGATCCTGGCTCGCTTAAGAAACAAAATATTTACAAGTCTTTCAGAACTGAATGCCGCTATTTGGGCTTTGCTCATTGTATTCAATGCGAAGAAGATGAAAAGATTTGGTAAATCAAGAGATGAATTATTCCTGTCTCTCGACAAACCCAACGCCTTGCCTCTTCCGGAAAGGCCTTATGAATATGCACAGTGGAAAAAAGCAAAAGTGAATATAAATTATCATGTATGTTTTCAAAAACACGATTACTCGGTGCCATACACGTACATTCACAACGAGGTAGAAATAAAGACTACAAAAGACTTGCTAGAGGTGTATTTCAAAGGGCAGAGAATCTGTTCTCACCGCATAAGCCGTGTAATTAACGGATACTCAACGGTAAAAGAACATATGCCACCCTCCCATCAAAAGCACCTCGAATGGCCACCGGAAAGAATACTTGATTGGGCAGGCAAAGCCGGCACCCATGTCAGAACACTCGTGGAGAAGATAATGGCCACTAGAAGGCATCCTGAGCAGGGCTACAAGAGCTGCCTCGGTATAATCCGGCTCAAGAGTGCATATACTCCTGAAAAAATAAATTTGGCTTGCCAGAGGGCTGTTGAATATAATTCGTTCTCTTACAAGGTGGTAAAAAATATTCTCGTAAATGGCATGGAGACTCGAAAACTGCCGTCTGCACCAGTATCGAGAGCTTCCGAAAACCACTCGAATATCAGAGGATCAGATTACTTTGAATCCTGTCTCACGGAGGTAACAAATGTCAATAGAACAGACCCTAACTAAGCTTGAAGAAATGAAGCTGCATGGAATGCGCAGAGCCTACGAAGAAAGACGGGCAAAACCAGATCATAAGGACCTTTCGTTTGATGAATTCTTAAGTCTTGTTGTTGACGACGAATACATTTACAGGAAAAACAAAAGATTGAAACGGCTCATGGCAGATGCAAAGTTCAAACTGTCTTCTGCAAATCTCGAAGATATTGATTACAGACATCCGAGAGGCCTGCAAAAAACGAGTATACTTAACCTTCAGAACACGACATGGATCGAAAAACATCAAAACATACTGCTTACCGGTCCTACCGGGGTTGGTAAAACATTCCTAGCGTGTGCGTTCGGATCTTTTGCTTGCAGGCAGGGTTTTACTGCGCTTTACTATCGCTGGCCAAGGCTCTTTGGTGAAATGTACTCGTCAAGAGGTGAAGGGCGATATCTTAAGCACTTAAATAAACTTGCAAAAGCAAATGTACTGGTTATTGATGACTTCGGTTTGAATCCTCTGTCGGATGTGGACAGAAAAGATCTCCTTGAGGTTATCGAAGACCGGCATCTTTCTGGGTCTACAATAATAACCAGCCAGCTTCCAATCAAGGAGTGGCATGAATTTATCGGAGAAAAAACCATCGCTGACGCGATCATGGACAGGATCCTTCACTTGTCGTACAAATTCGAGATGAAAGGAGATTCGCTCCGCAAAAAACATAATAAAGTTGATTAAAAGCGGGTAAAAGAGTATTATTTCAGAAGTGAGGATTGTGCCGGCAGGTTAAGTGGTCGTCATGACCGGATTTGCTGGTCGCCTTCGAGCGGTTTCAGTGGTCGCTTTCAGCGGATTTTGCACGAATCTGCCATCCGTCTTTAACCCATTTTTGCATAAGCACTCTGACCATACGGTCGGATAATCCAAGCAAAGTTGTCTCATCCTGGACAGCTATATGATCTTTCTTAGCAAATAAACTACTGCGGCCTGAAGGCCTACGGTAGTTTATTCATAGTGCGTCCACATTCTAATAACTTTTACTATTCTGGAATCCTTAATTACTTGATACACAAGGCGATGTTGGATATTAATTCTTCTGGAGTAGGCACCTTCAAGGTCTCCGACAAGTTTTTCAAATGGAGGCGGATTTTGGAATGGATTTTCTTCTAAAATTGTTAACAGGTTTTCCGCTTTGTCTTTAAATCCGGATGCTTTAAGTTTTTTTGCGTCTTTTTGTGCCTGTTTGGTATAAACAACAATCCACTTTACCAATTAAGTTTCCTTGAGCATTTTTTAACAGGTATTTTAAGTCCCGCAATTATTGATTCTCTCATTTTAGGAATCGAAAGAAGATAAACGGTTTCCTGCATTGCCGACCAGTCTTCACTGGATATTAGAACCGCATTATTTCTTTTTCCTGTAATTTGAATGGGATTATGGGCTGTTGCGGACTGATCAATAAGTCTATAAAGATTTTGTCTTGCTTTGCTTACACTTATAGTAGTCATTATCATCACCTCTGCCTACATAGTACCATATTACGTACCACTTGTCAATAAGCACATTTTACAGCTTTTTGCAAAAGCGCCTGATCCCAGTGGTCTGATCCGCCTCAGGAGGAAGGCAACTACAAAAGCATTGTTTTTCCTACCGAGGTTTCTTTCCGCTTAGAGCAAACCAGAAATCACGCGGAGCTTACAGTTAAAAGCTGCACATTGTAGGGACAACCATGGTTGTCCGGACAGGCATGCCTGTCCCTACAGTATTTTTTATTTCTAATGTTTCGAAATATGCTCGATGAATCAAGCAGCTACAAGAGCTTTTTACTTCGTACTTTGTACTTTGCTTTAAAAGTATCTATCCAGTCCCCTATACTGCAGAGCCTCCGATATATGCTGTACCAATATATTTTCTGAATTTTCCAGATCGGCAATCGTTCTTGATACCTTGAGTACTTTATCATACGCTCTGCCGCTCAGGTTGAATTTGTCTATGGCGGTCTTCAGGAGGGTGTGGCTTTCTTCGTCCAACACGCAGAATTTTTTTATGTGGCGGGAACTCATATGGGCATTGCAGTAGATTTTTGTTCCGGAAAATCTTTGGCGCTGGATATTACGGGAAGCGTTCACTCTTTTTTTGATCAGTTCCGAACTGTCTCCTGTGGCTTCAGTTGACAATTGCTGGTATTTCACCGCCGGCACTTCTATATGTATATCAATTCTGTCTAAAAGCGGCCCGGAGATCTTTTTCAAATACCTTTGTATCTCGTGCATACTGCACTTGCAGCCCTTCCTCCCGTCTCCGTAGTACCCGCACGGGCAGGGATTAAGCGCGGCAACCAGCATAAATCTCGCGGGATAAGTGACCGCCGCGGCCGCCCTGGTTACCGTAACAAAACCGTCTTCCAGGGGCTGGCGCAGAACTTCAAGGACGCTCTTGCCGAATTCCGGAAGTTCATCCAAAAAAAGCACTCCGTTATGCGCAAGTGACACTTCCCCGGGACGTGGAAAGGTCCCGCCGCCTACGAGGGAGACATCACTTGCCGTATGATGCGGGCTCCTGAAAGGCCTTACCGTAATGACAGATTTCTTTTTTCCAAGCAGGCCTGCGACGCTGTGTATTCTGGTCGTTTCTATGGCTTCTTCCAGGGTAATATCCGGGAGTATTGTCGGCAATCTTCTTGCCAGCATGGTCTTTCCGGAACCGGGGCTTCCCACCATTACTATATTATGCCCGCCTGCTGCGGCTATTTCAGAAGCCCTTTTGGCATGCTCCTGGCCTTTCACTTCGTTATAATCTATCTCGTAACTGTGCGCGTTATTAAAAGTATCGCTGATATTAATCTTATGTTTTTCGGGTTTGAGCAGCCCGTTAAGAATAGCCACCACCTCCTTCAGGTTTTTTACCGGGTAAACCTCTATTTCGGAGATCACCGCCGCTTCATCCGCGTTGGCAAAAGGAAGAATAATTTTTTTTTGTTTGCTCTCCTTCACGGCTATGGCAATGGAGATCACGCCCTTGACCGGCTTTAGTTCTCCATTTAGCGAAAGTTCCCCTAAAATAATATATCCGCTGGTATCCCCGGTTATATCCTCATTTGCTTTGAGGACTCCTATGGCAATAGGCAGGTCAAAACCCACGCCCTCCTTCTTTATGTCCGCCGGCGCCAGGTTCACCGTCATTCTAAGATAGGGAAAGTCATACCCGGAATTTCTAATAGCGGCTTTTACGCGGTCGCGGCTTTCTTTTACGGAAATATCAGGCAGGCCCACGATAGTGGAATGAATAGCCAGGCCCGGAGAAAGATCCACTTCTACTTCAACAATATAAGCGTCAATACCATAAGTGGCAGCGGAATATATTTTTGACAGCATTTTCACCCCTCAGTGAATTTATTTTCTAAGGTATTGTAGCAGACAGGCAGGAAATATTAAAGGGCTATTTGGGAGAATTTACAATTTTTCTTGCCAAGCCATATTTTAAGCTATATAATCGTTCCATGAAAGTAATAATGATCATGTTCGATTCTTTGAACCGGCATTTTCTTCCCAATTACGGGAACTCCTGGGTCCATGCCCCCAATTTTAAACGGCTCGGGGAAAGGACCGTAACTTTTACCAGCTCCTTCGTGGGAAGTATGCCTTGCATGCCTGCCAGGCGGGAAATTCACACGGGCCGCTACAATTTTCTTCACCGGTCCTGGGGCCCGCTTGAACCTTTTGACGACTCCATGCCGGAGCTATTAAAGAAAAACAATATCCATTCCCATCTCGTAACCGACCATTACCATTACTTTGAGGATGGAGGCAGCACCTATCACAGCAGGTATAAGACCTGGGAAATGGTACGCGGGCAGGAACTGGACACCTGGAAAGGCCTTGTTAAAGAAAAGCCCGTTATCAGCCGTATGGGCGGCCACTCAAAAGCCGGGCTTGCATTGAACCTGCTCAACCGCGAGCAGATGAAAGCCGAAAAAGACCATTATGTCGCCAGGACTTTTAAACTTGGTTTGGATTTTATTAAAACAAACTGCAAAGAAGACAGCTGGTTCCTGCACCTTGAGAATTTTTCGCCTCACGAGCCGTTCTTTACGCCGGAAAAATATAAAAAATTTTATCCTCACAAATACAACGGCCCGGCTTTTGATTGGCCGCCTTATTCCGGCGTAAAAGAAACAAGAGAACAGGTGCAGCACTGTAGATATGAGTACGCCGCCTTAGTAAGCATGTGCGATGAATATTTGGGCAGGGTTTTGGATCTTATGGATAAACTTGATCTCTGGAAAGACACCATGCTAATAGTAAATACCGATCACGGATTATTACTCGGAGAACACGGCTGGTGGGCAAAAAACTTTATGCCTTTTTATAATGAAATAGCGAACACGCCTCTTTTTATCTGGGATCCCCGCTCCGGAAAAAAAGGCATTGAAAATGACCGGCTGGTCCAGACCATTGACCTTGCGCCGACAGTTCTTGATTTCTTCAAATTAAAGATCCCCAAAGACATGCTCGGGAAACCGCTTAAGGATACCCTGGCAAAAAACGTGAAAGTACGCGAGGCCGGGCTCTTTGGTATACTTGCCGGACAGATGAACTGTACCGACGGGCGCTATGTTTATATGAAGGCCTCAAAAGAACTTAATAATTGGCCGCTTTATCAATACACGCTCATGCCGGCGCATATGAGGAGCATGTTCAGTATTGACGAACTTAAGACTGCGAAGCTTGCGAAGCCTTTTTCTTTTACAAAAGGCCTAAAAACCCTGAAAATTGAACTACCAAAAGCGCAGAGGATAAATAAAAGGATCCGGGAGACGCTTCTTTTTGATCTTAAGAACGACCCCGGGCAGAAATATCCCATAAAAAACAAAAAAATAGAAAAAATGATGACGGCGCACATGGTAAAACTCTTGAAAGAAAATGACGCGCCAAAAGAACAATACCGGCGCCTGGGTTTAAAAGCCCGGTAAACAGCCTGCCGGCGCCTATCTCCCGGCATTCAGCATATCGCCAAAATCTGCTAGCAGTTTATATTTATTTTTCCAGGTGGTATAGACTAGGCCGCAGGTATTTTCGGCCCGCGCCAGCGATTTTAACCATTCCCCGGAACTTTTCAGGTCATTCGCATCGTAATAAGCGGCGCCTATTGTTTTAAAACCAAGAGCGGAAAAATGCTTGAGGCTTGCATCTCTTTTTTCATAATTCCAGCAGGCAACAACTATATCCCCGGGGATATAATTCCACGAGCCGGTAAGATCCCCCTCAACGAACCAGTAATTGTTGCAGGCATTATGGTTCGGATCCAGCATATCAGACCAGATAAAAACCTCCGCAGCCGGTTCAAGGTTCTTAATTATATTGTATTGCCGGGTAATACAAGCCCCCAGAATTTGCGCCATGGTCAGGTTCCTTTTTTTACAGGCCTCACAGGAGCCGCCCGCGCGTATCTCATCCATGCTTAAAAAATATTTCCGCGGCTTTAGATATTTATGAATATACTCCGCCTGTTTTTGCCAGATCTCATAAAGTTTTGGTTCAGACATGCAAAGTGAAGTTTGATCGCCTCCGATATGAACAGGCCTGTAATAACCGGCCCTCAGCCGGTCCCCGTTCTTTATTTCTCCACCCGCAAGAATGTCTATTTTTTCCCCGTGAAACTCATAGTCCCTGCCTCCGGTATATATTTTTCCCGTGCTTTCGTTCCTTACGCAGGCAGGTGTGCCCGCCCGCCGCAACAGGCCGTCCAGACTATTTACTTCTTCAATGCCGGCCCCGTCAAACCAGGTTGTTCCCGAATTGGAATAGAATTTCCAGACACCGGCGCAAACTTTGACCGTTTCATTATCCCGGCTGTTAAAAACGGCATGCTTCTTTTGCCATTCCTCTCTTAACTTGCCTTCATCTCTCCAAAAACCCAGGGTTTCACCGTTTTTACCCAGTATTCTTAAACTTGCGTTGCCAAGTTTTTCGCTTCTTATCCAGCAGCTAAGTTCATAATCCCTGAAGGGTTTGACCTTTACCTCCGCGGTCAGGATCTCCCCCGTGCCTTTTTTTCGCTGAGAACCTCCTATTTTAACTGAGGTATTTCCTGTTTTAAAATGTGTTTTATCTATATTTTCGCTGAGCCCTTGTTTTTCAGTTAATTTCAGGCACCTCATGTCCCGAGCCCAATCCTCATACTTGCAGGAAGAGGAAATGTCCTCTATTTTGAACCCTTTAAGCCCGCCGTTCTCTTCTTCCTCAAAGCTCCCATTAAATATTTGAGCCGGGCCTTCCGGTTCAAAATATGCGGCATTTCCCTTTACAACAAAAAGCGCGTCCTTTACCGGTGTTCCTTCCGCAAGCTCTTTATCATGGACTATCGCGCCGCCCCAGCCGGCCGACATAAAGATGGGAATGAGCTCAAGTTTGTTTTCCAGCGCGGCGTTCTTCAATTCTTCTAACCGTTGAAAATAATCTTCCTTTTGCAGGCTGATCGCGTCAAAACCTGCGGAAAAGATAAAGCCGTTATAACCATGCTCCGCAGCCGTCTTAAAAATATCCTTTATTTCCCGCAGATCGGTTTTTTTGGTTAAATTACAGGAAAGATAGAACCAGCGGTAAGGGAGGGGTTTCTCCGCCGCAAAAATAAATTGCAGGGAGAAGACAAAGAGCAAAACAACTATTTTTCCCATTTTTCCGCCTCCGGGCAGCGTTCTCTAAAGTAAAACAGGAAAAGGAAAACCGCGGGCGCTGTTCCGTTTTACGGAAGGAGCAGGGCTGAACTCCTTCTTTTTATCGGGCCCGCCTGCTCAAAGAATTGTGACAGCCGCAACTTTTACTTTGCGGGCAGCTCTTTGCTTATGGCCAGTTTTTTCAGGACCACTTGTTTTACCGGCCTTCCGTTGCGGTCTTTTTCGACATTTCCGATAGCGTTGACTACGTCCTGGCCATCAACAACCTGGCCGAATATTGTATGCTTGTTATTCAGCCAATCTGTCGGAATATGAGTTATGAAGAACTGGCTGCCGTTGGTGTTCGGACCGCTATTTGCCATAGCCAGGCGCCCGGCCCGGTCAAATTTCAGGCCGGAATTAAATTCATCCTTAAATTTATAGCCGGGGCCGCCGTTGCCTATTCCATTCGGACAACCGCACTGGATCATGAAATTTTCTATGACCCGGTGGAAGATCAGCCCGTCATAAAAAGGTTTTTTCACTTTTTCCCCGGTTTTTGTATCTGTCCATTCCTTTGTACCGTTTGCCAGCTCTACAAAATTTTTGACCGTTTCCGGCGCTTCCTTTGAAAATAATTCACAGATTATTTTTCCCATCGATGTGTCAAATACCGCGTAGAGCTTTGTTTCATTGCCCATATCAGCCTTCCCCTTTATATTGTTTGCCGTATTTTCCGCAAACATCTGCCCGGTCAGCAGGAACAACAGAGTAAAAAACATCGAAATATTCAGAGCTTTTTTCATTTCAACTTCTCCTTATTATTTTAAATACCGGCGTTCTGTGTTAAAGAAATTTACTTTTTCAGTATATCTAACGGCACCTTATATTCTGCCGCTATACTTTCGAGATCCGCGCAGGTTTCCTCCGCCAGAGCAAAACCGGCCTTCTTGTTCTTCTCGTAGGATGCGAACTCTCTTTCTCCCGGGACCATAACGGAAGAAAAACCTTTCGCAGGCGGAATGCCGTGAATATCCTCCACCATCAACGCGACATTTTTCTTGAACTCTTTTACCGGGACAAAGTTCTTAATGTTTATCACGATGAACATATGGCCCAGCATTCTAAACTTGTCATAATCCCCGTACATCCTGGGCAGCCTTACCCCAAAAAGAGCGCCGGTTAAAGGGCCGCAAAGAATATCAACAATGAACGCCAGGCCGTAGCCTTTGGGCCCGGCCATGGGAAGCAGGTATTTGATCTTAGCCGGGTCTGTTACGGGTACGCCTTCTTCATCCACTCCCCAATCGGAAGGAACCGCTTCGCCTTTTTTTCTTGCAACTATTATTTTTCCTAAAGAAGCAACGCTTGTAGCCATATCCAGTAAAACCGGGTGTTTTTTAGCGCAGGGAACCGCGACGCATATAGGATTGGTGCCTATCGCCGGGATCCTGCCGCCAAAAGGGACCACCGAGGCATCGGTATGGCTTATAGCGATGCAGATCATATCTTTTTTTGCGGCTTCAAGCGCGATAACCCCGGCCATGCCGAAATGGGAGCTGTTTTTTACCCCGACCATCCCGACCCCAAACCTGCCGGCAAGTTTTATGGCCTCTTTTACCGCGGTCATGGAGACAGCGTGCCCAAAACCGTGGCCGCCGTCCACCAGCGCGGTGCAGCCGGTTTTTTTAACTATTTTTACCTTCGGGTCTTTTTTAATTGTGCCGGCTTTTACTCTTTTAAGGTAATGCGCAAGCCGCATGACCCCGTGGGAATAAAACCCGTAGAGTTCCCCCTCGACAAGCGAGGAGGCGACCAGCTTAGAGCCGGCTCTGTTAACTCCCGCCTTAAGGAGTACTTTATAAACAAACTCTTTCATTTTTTTGGCATCTATCAACCTGTCGCTCATTTTTAGTCCTTTGTTAAAACGATTTCACTGACCCCGCACCACTCACAACTTCGGGTTCAGGGCCATGAACCTTAATGGTTCATGGTGACAACGCTATTGGATTCCACTGATTAAAACAACAGTAATATCCTAAAACACTACGTGATTCCACTGATTAAAACAAAAACAATATCTTTAAACAATTTTTGACTTTCTGGACTTTAAAAACCTTATAAACTTTCAAACATCTTTTCTATTTCGTCCAGAGTAAATGTATCTTGTTCCCGAGCGGGTCTGTTTTTTTAAGAAAGACCGCTTTGAGTTCCGGTTTTACTTTGGGTTCTTCCAGTTCTATACCCTTATCCGTAAGTAGCTTGCAGGCCAACTCAAAATCCGATACTTTTACTGCCACGTGCACTTTATCGCTCTGCGGTTCTTTCATTATCTCTATCCGGCCCGGCCCGGTGGAGGACACGAAGAAGGAAGAATTGCCTTCTTTGGCCTTGAGGCCGAAAGTTTCCGCGTAAAAATCCGTGATCTTCTTTCCGTCCGCCTTGGAACTCGGGTAAAGCCCGAGATGTTCGATGCCCGTAAAAACAGGGATACCCCTGGCTTCTCTTATCCAGGAAAGCAGCTTAGCGGTCGTTTTGGTAAGTGTTTCCCAGTCCTGTTTTTCCAGGACTTCTTTTGAAATTAAATTTGAGCCCATGCCGACCGCAACCACGCCGGCCTTGAACCATTTCTCGATGGATTCTTTGGTGCCCTCAACCCCGCCGGTAGGCATTATCGAACTCCACGGCATGGGGCCGAGTATGTTCTTTACAAAGCCGGGGCCGCCTACTTCAGCTCCGGGAAAGATCTTGCAGATCTCCACGCCCAGTTCTTCGGCATTTGCTATTTCAGTCGCCGTGCCGCAGCCCGGGGAATAAGGGATCTTTTTCCTGTTGCAGATCTTCGCGACTTCGGCGTTTAACATGGGCCCTACGATAAAATTCGCCCCGTTATTGATGAACAGCGACGCCGTATAGGGATCGCCTACGGAACCGGCGCCGAGAATAAGCCCCGGGAGCTCTTTTTCGCAATATTTTACAAGCTCGCCAAAGATCTGGTAAGCGAACTCCCCGCGGTTGGTGAATTCCAGGACCCTGGAGCCGCCGTCCGAAACCGCCTTCGCAACTTTTTTGGCAACTTCAATATCCTTGTTAAAAAACACCGGGACCAGCCCGCTTTCGATTATCGCGTTATTTACCTGTATCCTTTTATACTTTGCCATGTAATTCCTCCTTTTGTTAGAGCGATTCCACTGATTTCAAAACTTTTGGATTCCACTGATTTAGAGCTATATCTTTCACTGATTTCAAACTATATCTTTCAATGATTTTAGACCTTACTAACCTTAAAACATTATGAACCTTATGAACAGAGTCTCGCTATCGCGAGACGCGACCCGACGTCGCTCCTTTCATGATGCCTTCAACTTCTGAGACCGTTGTTATGTTAAAATCCCCCATTACCGAATGCTTCAGGCAGGAGGCCGCAACGGCAAAATTCAGGGCCTTCTGTTGATCTTCCCCGTAAGTCTTAAGGCCGTAGATCAGCCCACCCATGAACGAATCGCCGCCGCCGACCCGGTCCACTATATGCGTTATCTGATAGACCGGCGCCACATATATTTTACTGCCGTCATAAAGCAGCCCTGACCAGGTATTGTGGCTGGCACTGATACTGCCTCTGAGCGTAATAATTATTTTTTTAAGGTTGGGAAATTTCTTTTTTAATTCCTCCACCACAAAACGGTATTGTTCGGCTTCGACCTTTCCGGAGCCGACATCGGATTCCGGGGCTTTTATCCCAAAAACCTTCTCCGCGTCCTCTTCATTGCCCAGAGCCACATCGCAATATTTCAGGAACTCGGGCATAACTTCCCCCGCTTTTTTACCCCATTTCCAGAGCTTGGCTCTGTAGTTAAGATCACAGGAGACGGTCAAGCCCTTTTCCTTTGCTTTTTTAATACCTTCCAGGCAGGCTTCGGCCGCGCCCTGGCTTACCGCGGGGGTGATCCCGGTCCAGTGGAACCAGTCCGCGTTCTCGAAAGCTTTGTCCCAGTCCACCATGCCTTTTTCGATAGTAGCCAGGCCGGAATTAGCCCGGTCATAGACCACCTTGCTGCCGCGCTGCATGGCGCCGTTCTCTAAAAAGTAGATCCCGAGCCGGTCCCCGCCTCTTACTATATGTTCCGTGCCTATTCCATAGCTTCTCATAAAACTAAGGCAGGCCTCGCCTATGTCATTTTTGGGTATTCTGGTCACAAAATCAACCGGTATCTTAAAGTTTGCCAGGGACGCCGCTACATTGGCTTCTCCTCCGCCGTAAACTGCCTCAAAAGATGTTGCCTGGCTGAACCTCAAATAGCCCGGCGGGCAGAGCCGCAGCATTATTTCTCCGAATGTTACAACCTTTTTAACCATAATGATCCTCCCTTTTGTTGGAACGATTTCACAGATTGCATATCATCTGATTCCACTGATAACATAAGTACGCCTTCTTAAGTTATTGCCGTCATTCCGGCTTCCGCTTTCTGTCCCAAAAAGTCCGACCGTACTAAGGTATTAATACGACTTTTAAAACGATTTCACAGATTGCATATCATCTGATTCCACTGATAACATAAGTACGCCTTCTTAAGTTATTGCCGTCATTCCGGCTTCCGCTTTCTGTCCCAAAAAGTCCGGCCGTACTAAGGTATTAATACGACTTTTAAAACGATTTCACAGATTGCATATCATCTGATTCCACTTCCGCCACAAAGCTTTGGCGGATGCTGAACCATAATAAAAATTACATTATTGAAAGCAGATTTAAACTTAAATATATCCTTCAACGGTGCTAAGACCTTACAAACTTTATAAACCTTACGAACCTCTAGGCCTCCGACTGCACTAAGGAATCAGCACCACTTTAATCGCTTTTCCTTTTTGCAGCGCGCCAAAACCTTCCTGCCATTTCGCAAGAGGCAGTTGATGGGTCACAAGCTTCGCCAGGTTGACCTGCTTTCTTTCCAGCATTTTTATCCCGGTTTCCCAGCTTGACCAGCTGGAAGAAAAACAAAAAGTGACCTGCGGAGCCTTAAAGATCGCCGTATCCCAGGGTATCTCCGCCGCGGGTTTTCCCGTTATGCCCATCGCGCAAAGTTTTCCCTGGCGCCTCAGGGACTCAAACGCCGTCTTGATAGCAAAAGGAGAGCCGGAGGCTTCTACAACCACATCAGCTCCGTATCCGCCGGAGGCTTTTTTTACCTTTTCAATTACATTTTCTTTACCGATATCAATTATTTCATCGGCTCCAAGCTCGAGAGCTTTTTTTAATTTTAGGCCGGCGCTTCTGGAAGTACCGGAGACCAGAACATAGGCCCCCGCAGCTTTCGCGAGCTGTAAACAGATCAGCCCTATAGGGCCCGGCCCGCTTATAAGCACCGTGTCTCCCGCGTTTATTCCGGTCCGTTCAATAAGCCCGTGCACGCAGACCGCCAGGGGCTCGCATAAACTTGCTTCGACAAATTTTATGGAAGGCGGCAGGCGGTGCAGAAGTTTCCAGGGCACCGCGACATATTTTGCCATTGCCCCGTCCACACCTATGCCTAACGGCCTTTTTTCAGGGCAGATATGGGGTTTTCCGGTTTCACAGTACAGGCAGGTCCCGCAGGACTTAGTCCTGGTCTCGGTAACGACCCGGTCCCCTTTTTTCCAGTTTTTCACCCTTTTTCCTGTTTCCGCTATAACTCCGGAAAGCTCGTGCCCCATGATCATAGGAGGCCAGTTGGGGTGTTCATCATGATAGATATGTATATCGGAGCCGCATACGGATACCGCTTTAACCTCTATTAGAACTTCATCTTCCGTAATTTGCGGTTCGGGCATCTCTCTTTCTTCAACAAAACCCTTGCCTTTACGGTATTTTACAATAGCTCTCATAATTTCCTTCCTTTTTGCATATAACTTTTTCCCGTGAAAACTATTTAATATTATTGTAAAGCCCCAGTATTCTGTTAATTTCTTTCACTACAAAGGCCACGCGGTTTTCAAATTCTTTTTTTCCTTTTTTCAGGGTCGCGTTCAGAGGAAAACCCCAGCAGCCCGCGCCGCCGGTCGCGCTTACCATGCCCACCCAGTCCAGGTCAGCTCTATTATAAACAGGCGAAACATTCTTTACATTCTTAAGAGAGAGTTTCTTTTTCCACAGGTACATCATCATGGAGGTTTCCACGTCTCCGGAATGCAGGTCCATTTTCGCACCTTCGAACTTACCGTAGGCCGAATCCACATAAAAAACCTTGCCGTTAAACTTGCCCTCATAATTTATTTCCCGCACCGTGGGTTTAAGGACAAAATTAGCCCCGTGAAAGTTCACAACAAAGATTTTTTTATACCCCTGCCGGAAAAGGGACTCTGTCAGGTCAAAGATCACCGCTCGCAGGGTCATAGGCCGGAGCGTCACCGTGCCCGCGCCTTCCATATTCTCTATGGAATTCCCGAAAGGCATTGCCGGCAGCACGTAAGCGCCGGTCTCTTTTGCAACTTCCTCGCAAACCTTCTCCGCAAGAAAGGCATCGGTTTTCACGGGTAAATGCGAGGCATGCTGTTCGGTCGCTCCTACCGGAATAAGGGCGATATCGGTTTTAGCATTTTTTATTTCCAAACTGGTATTTTCTTTATTTACCATTTATTCCCCCGCCGGTATTCCAGTGCCTGTTAGATTATAATTTGACCGCCCTGCCTGTTTCCGAGGACCTGTAGATCGCGTCAATTATTTCCAGAGTTTTAAGCCCGTCAATACCGTTACTGCCGGGAACAGAATCTTTATTCTTCATGGCAGAATCGACAAAATGCCCTATCTCGCTCACGTACCCGAGTTCATTCTCTTCATCCACCGCGGGCCTGGTCCAGCCGCTGGTCATTTCGGCTTTTTCAATAGCGTAACTCATGCCGTCCAGGCTGAACGCGGAAACGGGAGAGCCCTGGGAAAGATTCACCTTTACAACGCCTTTGGTCCCGTAAAGTTCCACAATATCATCCAGGCCGCCGACAGTTATATAATTACCCTCAACCAGCGCGAAAGCCCCGTCAGAAAATTTCAGTATCCCGCAGGCCCAGTCTTCTCCCTCGTATTTTTTATGCTTTAAATTAGTATTTCCTCCGCCGCTGGTCTTGGCGGTCACTTCGACAACTTCTTTTCCCTTAAACCATCTGGCCCAGCCTACCGGGTGCACTCCGAGATGTATCATCGCGCCGCCCCCGCAGGTTTTCTTTTTCTGGGCAAAGGGAGAATGCGTGCCGGAATGCGTTTCCTTGGCTTTAAGAAATAGAACCTCCCCTATGGCACCTTCCTCGTAGATAGCTTTGGCTCTTTTTAAAGCCGGGGCAAAGATCCAGTCCTCAGCGTAGTAAAGTTTTACCTTGTGCTTTTCCACGGTATTTATAAGCGTTCTGCCGTCTTCAAGGGTGGTTGCCAGGGGTTTTTCACAGATCATGGGCTTTCCGGCTTTTGCAATTTCTACCCCCAGGTCTTTATGCAGGAAGTTAGGCGCGCAAATGCTCACCAGGTCAACTTCCGGCAGCTTGATCATTTCTTTATAGTCCGTGAAAGTCTTTTTAATACCGTATTTTTTTGCAAAGCCAAGAACCGCTTCCGGATTAATATCGGCAACGGCTTTGATCTCAACACCCGGAAGGCGCTTGTAAGCTTCGGCATGAAGCCCTGCCGCGAATTTTGCGCCGATTATCGCGACTCCAAACTTTTTATCACCCATTTTACTCCTCCGCTTGCCCTAAACTGATGTCCAAGTAGTATAATATTTTGTTTCAGCCGTTGTCAAGATTCTATTAAGTGCCTGTTTATAAAGCGAAATGCGGGCTTTTTTTCAATTGATGCTGTTTATTCATTGCGCCTTCAAGCGCGCTTGATAAATAAAGCAATTACAAAATTAAAAGGGCGGCTTTTTAAACCGCCCTTATTTTTATCTGTTTGTATCAGTGGAATCCTGCAGTTTTGCAACCACGAACCATTCAGGATTCAGGTTCGCGGCCCTGCACCCGAAATCCGTGAGTGGTACGGGGTCAGTGGAATCGCTTCAACCGCATTTCGAATAGCCGCAGAACCGGCAGAGCACGCAGTCCTCAACATATTCGAGTATATTGCCGCAATCCTGGCACATGCCCGCAAGTTCTTTTGTCCCGGTAGTTACTTTTGCCGCGAGAGTTTCAGAATCTATTTTTTTAGCCGGAGCTATCCCGGCGGCTACCGCCCCGGCGCGCGCAGCGGACCTGGTAACACCGCCTGACTGAATATATCTTTCTATCGCTTTGGCAATGGCATCCGGGCAGGAGAGAACCATATTGCCTTTATCCCAAAGAGGAGACGGGCAGCGTATCCCTTTTATCTGTTTCAAGACCGATTCGATATCAATACCGGTCCTAAGGGCCAGGGAAATTAACCGGCTGACTGCTTCGGATTGAGAAGCCGCGCAGCCGCCTGATTTACCCATTTGCGCGAAGATCTCGCACAGGCCTTTTTCGTCGGAATTAATTGTCACATACAAACTCCCGCAGCCCGTACTGACCTTCTGGGTAACACCCATGGTCATTGCCGGCCTGGAGCGCGGAATTATTTTTTCGCGGAGCTTATCTTTTGTCAGAGCTGCCGGGGCCGTGGTGGAAGTGGACCCGGTACTTAAGACCTGCTCGTCGCGGCTCCCGTCGCGATAGACGGTAAGGCCTTTGCATCCTTCCTTAAAAGCAAGCACATAGGCCATCCGCACATCGTCCCTGGTGGCTTCATGCGTAAAATTGATAGTTTTGGAAACGGCGTTGTCCGTGGACTTCTGGAAGGCGGCCTGCATTCTAACGTGCCATTCCGGAGAAATATCATGCGAGGTAACAAAAACCTTTCTAACGTCCGCGGGTATTTCTTCCATTTCCGAAATAGTGCTCTTCTCCGCGATCTTTTCCATAAGTTCATCGGAATAAAAACCCCGTTCTCTGGCGATCTTCTCGAAAACCGGATTAACTTCTATCATTTTGGTGCCGTCCATAACATTTCTCACATAGGTTATCGCAAAGATCGGTTCCACGCCGCTCGACACATTACTTATAATAGAAAGTGTCCCGGTAGGCGCTATGGTAGTGGTGGTGGCATTCCTGAGGGGGGTATATTTGCTGTAGATGGATCTTTCAAAGTTAGGAAAAGGCCCTCTTTCTTTGGCCAGGGATGCGGAAGCTTTTTTGGATTCCTCGTCTATGAACTTCATGATCGCATCGCCTGTCTTAAGGGCCTGTTCGGAATTGTACGGCACGCCGAGTTCAATAAGCATATCCGCGAATCCCATGACCCCGAGCCCTATTTTTCTGTTGGATTTCACCATGGCATCTATCTCGGGCAGAGGGTATTTGTTCATATCTATGACATCATCCAGGAACCTGACCGAGGTGTTGATAGTTTCCCTTAAAAGGCCGTAGTCAATTTCAGCCCGCCCGCTCTTATGCGTTACCATCCTGGACATATTGATAGAACCGAGATTACACGCCTCATAAGGAAGCAGCGGCTGTTCCCCGCAGGGATTGGTACTTTCTATCTTACCCAGCGCCGGCGTGGGATTATCCGCGTTCATTCTGTCTATGAAAATGACCCCCGGCTCGCCGTTCTTCCAGGCCGAATCCACGACCAGATTGAAGACATCTTTGGCTTTGAGCTTTTTTACCGGAGCATAGGTATGCGGGTTGCAGAGATCGTAGTCCTCATCTTTAAAGAGCGCGTCCATGAACTTATCGGTAATAGCGACTGAAATATTAAAATTATTAAGCTCGCCTGTATTATTTTTGGCGGTTATGAATTCAAGAATATCCGGATGCTCCACCGAAAGTATCCCCATGTTAGCGCCGCGCCGGGTGCCGCCCTGTTTTACGGCTTCTGTAGCCGCGTTAAAAACTTTCATAAAAGATATGGGGCCGGAAGCCACGCCGCCGGTAGATTTTACTTTATCATCTTTTGGCCTCAGCCTGGAAAACGAAAAACCCGTACCGCCGCCGCTTTTATGAATGAGCGCGGCGTTCTTGATCGACTCAAAAATACCATCCATCTTATCTTCAACCGGAAGCACGAAACAGGCGGAGAGCTGCTGCAGGTCGCGCCCGGCATTCATAAGCGTGGGAGAGTTGGGTAAAAAATACATATTGACCATGAGCGCGTAGAACTCTTCCGCGATCTCTCTGAGCCGGTCAGGGGTCATCATCGGAGTGTATTTCTTTTCGGCCTGCGCGATATTCTCCGCCACGCGCCAGAACATCTCTTCCGGTTTTTCAGTTTCTTTCTCACCGATCTTTTTAAGGTATCTTTTCTTCAGTACCGTGAGTGAGTTGGGAGAGAGTTTCAGCTCGGGGAGCTTCCTTGCGGTTCTTGTTTCCTTCCTTACTTCTTCCTGGCCTGCTTTTGCTTCTTCATCCAAAAATGTCTTTTGTATCATCCTGTCACCCCTGAATTTCGCCGGTTTTCGCGGCTGTTAATTTTTTTAAAAATAAAAAACATACTATCTGTTGTTGACCGAACTAAATATACTACTATATGTAGTTGGTGTCAAGAAAAAAAGTCTTTTTTGAAAAAAATATTTTTTTAGACAAAAAACCGGATTTTCCCCGTATTTTAAGACATTTTTTACCCGGCTTCTGCCCTCTAAAAAGAGATCCGGAAGTTGCGCGTAACTCCATATTCCTGTAAGCTCCAACGCCTGCTCTGTTTTTCCCGGTCACAGCTTTCTTATTTCCTATATTATAACTACCGCTGACTGCGCCGGCACAACTACCCGCCCTCTAACTTTTTTCCACTCCGGGTTGTCGACCAGCCGGTACTTTTTGAATTTCTGACCGTTTTCCGCTTTTATTTTCAGAAGTACGGCTTTTTTACCGTCATAGTTGGCAATCGCCAGCCCCCGCTTTTTTGTTTTCCTGTTCAGGAAAGAGGTGTACGGGTGGTGAACTTTGCCTCCGGCGCCCGTGACCAGAACGCCCACCGTGTCCCTGAATTCGCCGTGCCAGAAATAATCCGCAAGCTCTGTCCGGAGCGCGTCCATTTTTTTTGCGTATTCCAGGGTAACAGGGTAATCCTCAAGATGCCCCTTAAAATTGTAAGGTTCATGGCTGATCACATATTTGTAAAGCAAGCACTGGTTTACCATGTTCCGGTCCTCGAACCCCGTAATGGCGGTCATGATATTGGCGGAAGGGAAAACATACCGCGAGATGGGCGTATGGTCCCGCGCACCGGACCTGAAATACGAGCATTCATATACTTCAAATTCCCACATATAAAGGGCCTCGCCGGCATACAGGAAATCCTTATTTACTTTATCAGAAAGTTTTTTGAAATTCCGGATCAACTGCCTGTCGTTGGCGTAGGTCGGAGCGCCGTACCTGTGGCCGTGGTTTTTGTCAAAACAAACCTGAGTATTGGCGTGGTGCAGGCACTCATCAAAAAGTATTCCAGCCGCCCCGAGAGCCAGTGTTTTTTTAAATTCTTTTTCGCAGATCTTCAGATATGCTTTGCTTTGAAAACACATGGGGATGAGCCGCTTGGTATTGATGTCAAGGAGCTGGGTCGCGGTTTGATATTGATACCCGGGATGGTAATACGGGTCACCGTACGGGTCCTTGATCGCGAGTTTCCTGTATTTCTTTAAATAATCTTTTGTGCCCTGGTCCGCCCAGGTGAATTTCGCGAACAACACAACTTTTACACCCAGAGCGTGGATCTTTGCTATGGCCTCTTTAAGCTCTTTAAAGGTCCCGAGCCTGGGATCCGGAGAGTGCGAGGGATTACCCTGGTCCTGTCCCCCGTCATTCCAGCCGACCAGCTGGATCGCGGAAACGCCGTGTTTTGCGCATTCTTCACCCACCTTCGGCAGGTCCTTGAATTTTATCCGAAGTTCATCCTCGGGTGAGTTGATGTGCAGCTGCAGCCAGGAATGAACGCCCTTTGCCCACGAGGTTTTCTCCGGCATTTTCAGCCATTTGCTTTGCCATTCCTTGTAGATATCGGCGCCCGCGTGCCAGTCGCCTTTATACGCCTGCAGCACGATCGGAGTCAACTCCCTGGTTTCTCCCGGCTGAATGTACGGGATATGGATCGCGCCGAAACGGGTATGAACATCCTTGCCCGCCAGGGTGAGCGTTTCAGGCACTTTTTTCTCCATCTCACTGGACCAGCCGGGCCTTAGTTCCGCGTGCCACGCGTGCGGCTCGCAGCTGTTTGTTGCCTGCCCCATGTAAAGCCCCTGCTTTGGCGTGCGCAGCAGTACGAATACCTGATAAGTAAAATTTCCGCAGATCTGGATAGGATAGTCAACGCCGTAATAGCCTTTTGTGTTTGTAAATTCCGGCCAAAGATTCCAGTCATTTATGAACGCGTAGGAGGGAGTTGAAAATTTCAGCCACTCATCCGTCTTCGGATGCTGGAGGTCCCCGATATACGGGCAATAGAAGTTCTCCACTATATAGGGCGACTCATTCTTTATGGTTGAATAATATATGGCCTGTTTATCCGTAAGCTTTATCTTTATTGTTACCTTTATTTTGTGGTGCCCGCCGAACTCCGAGTTAACGCCGTCCCAGACAAACGTGAGCTCCTTTTTATTCTTCCCGATCTTAAATGCTGTGACCGCCTGCTTTTCCCCCAGCACATCATTATTTCTTTTTCCCGGGAGAGGCAGCATCATCCGGAAAGACAGCCCCAGCCGGGGCCGGTTAAGGAGCTCCCAGCCGGTAAGCTTTGAAGTAAGGCGCACAAGGGCGCCATTTCGGGTATCAAACTCCAGCTTTAAGGTTTTATTTTCTAGTATTATCACCGGCATTTATTTTTCTCCTTTTACCGCAGAGCATTCTTAAACAGCCCGGAAAGCAAAAATTTTAGCTTACTTTTTTTCCCCGGCCTGTTTTATTATATCCATTATTTCTTTTACGGGAAGTATCGAAGTCACCAGGGTGTTTGACATTCCAAGGCTTCTGCTATCCTCTTCTTCTCCGCCCCGGGAAACACTGAGGCCCGCAAACCGGCCCTGCTGGTTGAATAATATGCAGCCCGTAGGCAGGCCGCCTTCGACCAGAAAGAGCTCTTCCGGTTTTGAAAGCCGGCAGTTCACCGAAGTTGAGACAAAACTGAGTTCCCGGTTAAAATCTTTTGAAAGCCTGAAAAAAACAAGCATTTTATCAAAGAGCGCCGGTTTTTCCAATTCTTTGACTTCAAAAAAGTCAAATTTCTCCCCGGGTTTTTCAGGTTTTATTATCGCAAGGTCCAGGTCTTTATCGGTGATCACAAGCCTGGCCTGTACTTCTTTCCCGTTGTCCAGGACATATTTTATGTCATCAATATTACTCGCTATTTTTTTCAGATTGGCGGTCTGCCCGCCCATCCCCAAAGCGGAAAGCATTCTTATTAAATATTTGACAGGGTCAATACTGGAAAAAGCAACAAGCACCGTGCCCTTTTCATCCAGAAGGAGCCCCTGAGATTCTATCTTTATCTCTTCTTTTTGATTCTTTGACAAAGTACTGGCTACGACCTTAAGGCTTACTATCCTTGACCTGCCTTTTTCAAGGAGCTGTTTGCCTGTTTCGGAGAATTCATCAGAAAATACGGCCTGCACCAGCAGCAGCAAGACCGCGAAGCCCGTTAATATTCCCGGCAATTTCTTCATTTTTCTTCCTCCCTGTTACTTAATTTTCACTTTGGCCAAACGCACTCCAGCTGGATAAAATCGGTATAGATACCTTTTTTAACAAAGAAGACAATGCGTTTCTTTTTATTCTTTGCCGCCTCTTCCATGATACTGATAAAACCGTCAATATCCTCCACTTTTTGTCCGTCCACGGACTGGATTATGCTTCCGTTGTTCAGGCGCGCCAGGGCCGCCCAGCCGCCCGGCTGCACAGTTTCCACAAAGACCCCTTTTTCTCCGTAATCTGCATTGTTTTCGGTATAATCAAAGAAAGAAATGTCCCTTACCGTAAATTCAAAATTTCTGTCTTCGTATTTCTTCATCTCGTCTTTCGGCGCCGGGCTTCTTTCAAATTTTACCGGAAGTTTCATTTCCCTGTAATCCGCCGGCTCCCCGGAAAGCCTGAAGACCGTCATTTCAAATGTTTGTCCCGTTCTTTTTTTCTTTATCATATTCGTAAACACTTCTGTTTCTTCAGGCCTGCTGACGGCAATATTATCCCCGTCCAAAGAAGTGATAATATCCCCGGCCAGCAGCCCGGCTTTTTCGGCCGCAGTATTTTTATAGACACAGGTGAGCATGACGCCCGCGATATTTTTCAGTTTCAATTGCTCCGCAAGGCCTGAAGTCAGCACCTGAAAACTCGCGCCCAGGTAACTCTTCTTGGCCTCTTCGGAACTCTTATTAATATCCTTAAAACCTATCTTTGCAATGGTCATCCACCTTTCAGCTTCCCGGTCAAAGGCCACTATAACGGGTACCGGCTCCGCGCGGCCTTTAGTCAGCTCTCCGGTCAGGGCCTTAAGCTCTTCTATGTTTTTAACCGCCTTTCCGTTAACACTTACCAAAATATCATTTTGTTTTATCGCCGGTTTTGCTTCTTCACACTGTCCCCCTATTTTTACCGTAAAAACTATTACCCCGTCCCGGTTGGTTCTTTTCCTTTGCCGCATCATTCTTTCCGTCAGGTTGGAACCGGTAAAGCCCCATTCCTTAAATTCCACCTCTCCCGGATCCGCAATTTCTCTTTCTCTGGTTTTCAGCGTTTTAACCAGCTCTTTACCGCCGCGTTTTACCTTAAGCGTTACTTCCTTGCCTATGGGAGTACCGGCAACCAGCCTGAAAAAGAAAGGCAGATCTTCGCTGAAGTTTATGGTAATGTCGCTGCCGTCATAATTTAAAAGAATATCCCCCGGTTCCACCCCCGCGGCTTCCGCCGGAGAAGCCTTGAAAACATCAGTAACCAGAGCTCCCTTCTGCTCTCCCGAGTTTTTTAAGAGCGGGCTGCAGGTCAAACCGGTCCAGCTTCGTTCCACTTTTCCTTTTTTAATTATTTCCCGGACCACCGGTTCCACGACATCGCTCGGTATCGCGGCATCAAGAGAGCCGCCAAGCCCGAGTTCATTGATACCGATTATCTCCCCCTGCATGTTTACCAGCGGCCCGCCGCTGTTCCCCGGCAGGATCTGCGCGTCATGCCCGAGCCAGAGGACCATGGCGCCGACATTTTCCCAGCCGATATTCATGCCGTAAGGCAGGGACAGTTTCGTATTGCCGATAATGCCCGCGGTTATAGTGCGGGAAAGCGCGCGCGGGCTGCCCATCGCGAGGATGGGATCGCCGATGTTGACCTTGGCGGAACTGCCGAAAGAAGCGAATTTCACCGGAATATTCCTGTCTTTTCTTTCTTCAAGCCGTAGTTTGACAACCGCAATGTCTGTAAGGGCATCCTGGCCGACAACATCGGCCTCAATTTCTTCATTTGTCGAGATGGTGCAGAATATTTTTTTTACCGTCCGGTCTATTACGTGATAATTGGTTACCGCGTAGCCCTCGGCGGAAATAATGACCCCGCTGCCGTAAGCTTCTCCTTTCCTGGCCCGGCCTCCTTCATAATTCGTGTAAACCACATGGAACCTGACTATCGCCGGAAAGACCTTTTCAATAGCTTTCTCAGCTTCCAGCCTGGAATTTTGGACATTCTCCGCGCCGGCAAGCAACCCGGCAAGGAGCAGGGACAGGAAAAATATTCGCGTTCTATTCATATACACCTCGTTTTGCAAGCAGACCGTTCAAATTCACTTTTACCCGGTAATACTCCTTACAATATCCACCCATTTCTTCAACCTGGAAACATCTCCCTGCAGAGTCTCAACGTCCTTTAACATAATATGCCAGTAACTTTCTTTAAAAGCATCCTTCGCGTCTCCGATTATTCTTTTTATCCTGTCTTCGTCCCAGGAAGTACAGACCATATCTGTCGGGTTGGGCCTGTAGGAGCAGATGTAATCTTTCTTTATCTGTTCGGCGCATTTCCGGTAGTTCGAAACCGGGGTTACGGCTATGCTCCTCAAATTCTTTACTTTCCGGAGCATATCTATCTTCTTTGTAAGGTCTTCGCAGCACCCGTAATGGGTCATCGCGAAATTTTCCATTATTGGCTGCTGGTACCGGAGCATGAATTCATCATGGAACTCCGGGGAGACCAGCGTTAATTCCTGCGAGGCAAAAAAACCCCACAGGTCCTTTCTTTTTGCGGGTGTATTGGGTTTACGCCGGGGAAGTTCATTCAATAAGGCATCGCCTGGTTACTGCCGGAAGTCAGTGTAAAATGCCCCGCGTCCTCGGCTTCTTTTTGATTCCTTAAGATCCCGTCACGCATAAAAGCCAGCAGTTGATGCAGTTCCCCGGGGCTTTCGTACATATCTATCATGACCTGTTCGAGCCCCCTGATGGTGGCAAGATCAGTTGATATGTCCCCCATAAAACCCAGATATACGGGATTTCTGACAATATCTATGGTAATAATCTTCCCTATGGCCTCAGAAAGCCGGGCATATTTTCTCCCGGTATCTTCCTCGTTTATCTTATGATGCAGTGCTTTTAGTCTGCCGATCTCCTTCCAGTCCTTTATCATGGCCTCAAGATGGAACGCTCCGCCTTTCTGCGCGGACTTTGTCATCTGCCGGTCTATCCCCCAGTGATTATCCCAGGTACCCTCCTGGGTCGCAGCCAGTTCTATCCAGGGTTCATTTATGCTGTCATCCCCGGCCTCGTCAAAAAGGATCCGCATTTTAAAGACCCGCTCAAAACCTCTAAAGAATCCATCTTCACATTCCAGGTTCTTATCCGCAAACATTTCCTTGCACCAGGCCTCCCAGTACCCGTTAACCAGTATAACAGGCGGCCTTGTTCTTTTTTTACTGAAATGGCCGCTCCAGAGTTTTCTTCTTTCTTCCTGCACGGGTTTATTCGCAATTTCCATATATTTTTTCGCAAGTTCCCGGATTATTTTTATATCTTTTTCATCTGTCAGCATTTGACTCCTTTACAGATAAGCTTATTAGTACCGGCATGCGCGGAGCATTTCCGGAGTAACGGTCTTTTTTTTATCCCTTACCGGTTCCCCCGTTTTTTGATCACCTTTGCGGGTACTCCGACAGCTATGGAATAAGGAGGCACGGGTTTGACCACAACCGAACCGGCGCCTATGACCGAACCTTCCCCTATTGAGCCCGCGGAAAACAGGACGCTTACGCTCATTCCGAGGTAGCAATCCCGGCCCAGAGTTATTTTATTGGTATGCCCGCCCTGCGCGTAGATTATTTTTTCAGGGTCCTTAAAAATATGAGAATAGGGGGTTATGGTAATATTTTGCGCCAGCAGGGAATCCTCGCCTATTTCCAGCCCGGAGTGGCCGTGCAGGCAGGTGCCGGTGCCGATATATACCCGCTTGCCTATCTTAATATACCCTTTGTCCGGCGTTTCGGTATCCAGATAGACCCCGTACATGAGCTTTGAACCTTCGTCCATTGAAATTCCTTCTTTTGAAGCGGCAACTAAGGTGCAATGCGCTGCTATTTGGACCCTGTCACCGAGCGAGATATTTTCCGGATTCACTAATCTTACCCCGGGGCCTATCTTTACGTCTTTCCCCATATATTTGAGCTTAGCTTTATAATACTCATAGCGTTTTTCCAGGGCAAATTCCGAATCCATATTTAGAAACACGGTTTTATGATATTCTTCCAGGTCCTTTCCTGAAAGTCCTTTAAAAAGTTCCGTAAAGAATTTCTCACCGGCCATAATTTTTTGCTCCTCTTTTACCTTCTAAAAGCGGGCGCCTGCTTAAGGAAAAAAACCTTCGCCGCTCTGCCGCGCAATTACTTATTGCAAAAACAAAGCCTGACTATCCTGCCGGCTCTGTTGTTTTTGTCCGCGGCTATTTTTTGTAACTGCCATAAGTCCTTGCCGTTTCATATATGGCAAGGACATTTTCTGTCGGAGAATTATCCTGCAAGGCATGCGTGGGCGCGAAACAGTACCCGCCGCCCGGCATCATGATATCAAGCGTATTTTTACAATACTTTATGGTGTCTTCGACAGTGCCAAAAGCCACGGGCCCGGCCGTGCTGATAGAGCCATGGAACGCAAGGCGGCCTCCAAAGGTTTTCTTTAAATAGGCCGGGGACATCTTCGCCGCTTCGGGCTGAAGGGTGTCAACCACATTTATACCCATTTCTATAAAGTCTTCATAAGCCCAGCTGCTGCTCCCGCAGGTATGGATCATTATGGGGAGATTAAACCTTTTCGCCACATCTATTATCCTCTGATGCAGCGGTCTGATAGCTTTTCTATATAGCTCGAGACTTATCATAGGAGCTATCTGGGTCCCCAGATCCTCGCCCATCCAAACAAAATCGATTCCGCCTTTAGCGGCTTCAATGGTTTTTATAAGTGTTTCCACATTAATATCTGTCCGCCTTTTTGCCAGAAGCAGTCCCGCCGGCTCATCTGTCATAATGTCTACAAGAGTTTGTTCCATCCCTCGCAACATACCGTTCCCGTTTATAATATCGCCCATTCCGCCGCCGCCGGCATAAATGGCATATTCTTTATTTTTCTTACAATAATCATATACTCCGTCAAACCCAAGTTTAGCAGTATCTACCATCGGCCAGTTTGCCACCTCTTCTTCCGTGGCATTTTGAAGTGGAAAATCACAAAAATCCCAATAACCACCGCTTTCATGCTCCACCCAACGCTTGTGGATACCCATATTGTCTACCTTGATACCTTTTTCCGGAATATCCTTATGAAGCTTCGGCCCTGAATAAGTTGTTGCACCTACACCACGAAAATCAGTCCCCAGCGCTTTGAGCAGTTCTTCCCTGTCCTTGATTTTAAAATGCTTTATAAGCCTCTCATTTATTCCCGGATTGGCCTCATAATTTATTGGCACTCTGTCCGGCACTCTGTTCGCAAAAGTTGTCAGTACTCTTTCTTTTGAGTTCATAGATCCCCTTTTGGAAAAAATAGTTCATAAGGAAAATATCTTTGCCGCAATTACTTTTTACAAAAACAAGCCCCGCTTTTCTTTTGACCGCGGCTATTTTTTATACCTGCCATAGGTCCAGGCAGTTTCATACATGGCGAGTACATTTTCTGTCGGAGAATTATCCTGCAGGGCATGCGTGGGCGCGAAACAATACCCGCCGCCCGGCATCATGATATCAAGCGTATTTTTACAATACTTTATGGTGTCTTCGACCGTGCCAAAAGCCACAGGCCCGGCTGTGCTGATAGAGCCATGGAACGCAAGGCGGCCTCCAAAGGTTTTCTTTAAATAGGCCGGGGACATATTCGCCGCTTCGGGCTGAAGGGCCTCGACCACATTTATGCCCATTTCTATAAAGTCTTCATAAGCCCAGCTGCTGCTCCCGCAGGCATGGATCATAACGGGAAGGTTGAAACTTTTCGCTACATCTATTATTCTTTGGTGAAGCGGCCGGATGGCCTTTCTATAAAGTTCCAAACTTATCATAGGCGCGATCTGGGTCCCGAGGTCTTCGCCCATCCAGAGGAAATCTATTCCGCCTTTGGAGGCCTCTATGGTCCTTCTCATTAACTCCGTGTTTATATCCGTGCGCCTCTTTGCCAGCAGCAGGCCCGCCGGCTCTTCCGTCATTAGATCAACCAGGGTCTGTTCCATCCCCCGCAGCATGCCATTTGCATTAATAATGTCCCCTAAGCCCGCATGGCCGGCATAAAGCGCGTACTCCTTTTTTTGCCTGCACTCTTCATAGACGCCGGAATAATCAAATTTATCGGGATCCGGCATAGGCCAGTTGGCAACTTCTTCCTCCGTGGCATTTTGCAGGGGAAAATCACAAAAGTCCGAATAACCCCCGCTTTCATGTTCTATCCAGCGGGTATGCATGCCCCAATCATTTACCGTAACACCTCTTTCCGGAATATCTTTATGAAGCTTGGGCCCGGTATATTTTGGGCTTATGGCGCGAAAATCCACGCCCAGTGCCTTGAGCAGGCCTTCCCCGTCCCGGGCCTTAAAATGGTCCATAAGCCTTTTATTTATTCCCGGATTGGCGACATAGTTAACAGGCACGCGGTCCGGCGCTCTGTTCGCAAAAGTTGTCAGGACTCTTTCCTTTGAGTTCATAAAAACTCCTTTTGAATATAGATAGTTTTTAAAGTTTATAAAGTCTTTTTTAAAGACAAAATTATTCTAACTGCCTAAAAAAATACTTTCTGATAATATATTTCAATGATTTTAGACTTTACGAACCTTAGGAACCTTATAAACTTTATAAACTCCGCTTTGTACCACCATTGTATATTTATCACATAACAATTGCAAGAATTTTGCCTTAAAAAACACCCTTCAAAAACAACAGACATACAAAGCTTGATTTAGATAATATATCATGTTATTATCCGTTCATGACCAAAAAGCCCAATGTTCTACTCATTACAACCGATCAACAACGGTTCGATACTATCTCTGCGCTGGGGAACTCAAAGATAAAGACCCCCAACCTTGATGATCTGGTCAAAAAAGGTGTCGTGTTCACACGCGCCTACTCTTCCTGTCCGGAATGCGTACCCGCGAGAATAACCATCAAGACCGGAATGCCTCCCTGGCAGAGCGGGTCCACCAATAACGGTGAAAAAATAAACCAAAATTCCGAGACCCTTATGTCGGTACTCGCTAAGAACGGCTACCACACCCAGGCCATAGGCAAGATGCATTTTGTCCCTACAAGAGCAAAATTCGGGTTCAAAGAAATGTGGCTCTCCGAAGAGGTGCCGGAAAAAGTAAAAGATGACGAATTCCTGACCGAACTTTATAAAAAGGGCTACAGCCACGCCGAAGAACCGCACGGGATGAGAAGTTTCCTTTACTATATCCCGCAGGTTTCACAGCTGCCGGAAAAAATGCATACAACCGCCTGGACCGGAAGAAAAACCGTCGAATATTTGAATAAAAGAAAAAGGTTAAAACAGCCGTTTTTCCTCTGGACTTCGTTCATAAAACCGCACCCGCCTTTTGACCCGCCGGTACCTTTTAACTCTATGTATAACCCGCTTGATATGGAACTGCCCATTCAGGAAAAAGATGCCGCCAAAAATTATACCTTCTGGAACTACTGCCAGAACCGTTACAAATGGATGGAAAGCAACAGGAATGATGTTTTCCTGCAAACGCAGAAAGCTTTTTATTACGCCTGTATAAGTTTTGTGGACAAGCAGCTCGGACTTATTTTAAGTACTCTAAAAAAGAACGGCCAGCTTAAAAACACGGTAATAATTTTCACCGCCGATCACGGGGAATATCTGGGCGACCATTTCTGCTTCGGGAAAAGAGGTTTTCAGGATTCAGCGGCCAGGGTGCCGTTCATCATCTCCTATCCCGCTTATCTGCCGAAAAACACCAGGATCGACATGCCTGTCGGACATGCGGATATAATGCCTACGGTCCTGGATCTTTGCAATGTGAGCCATAATAAACCGCAGTACGGCTTGACCCTTATTCCAAAGATCAAAAACCATCTTTCTGCTGAAAGAAAATATTTTTACGCGCAGTATAACAGAAAAGGTTACGCGGTCTATATGTGCATGGATTCTTCCTGGAAATATATATTCGATGTGGCCGGAAGAAGGGAAATACTTTACAACTTCCTCAAAGATCCCGCGGAAATAAAGAACCTGGCGGGAAATTCCGCTTATAAAAAAGAAAAGTCCCGGTTAAAAACCGAATTAATAAAACATTTTAAGGAACAGGGAAACCACGAGGCAATAAAAGGCAATAATTTCAGGCCTTACTATAACAAAAACTATAAACGTTACAAAAAACTTTCTTCCCTGAACAACCATGCAAAGGACGGCAGGCTTTTCCAGTTCGCGCTCTGGACCAAAAGAAATGCAGATATGTGGGGTTCTATATTTTAATGTTTTACTTTTCTACAGGTTTTCCCCGGTACTTCCTTAAAGTTTCCGCGTGTTTTCTTCTGCCGGTTTCTTCAAGCCGCTTGCAGTAGGCCTCAAGCACACCCCGGGTATGGAACGGCCCGCCTTCCTCCAGCACTGTTTCAAGCGGATCGGGCCCGCTCGTTGAATTTCCCAGCATATCGTCATGCCACTTTTTAAGCTTCGCCAGGCCTTCTTTTACCGGTGCGGGGTTTTGTTTTGAAATTTCTTTTAACAGATGCGGGTCTTTTTTTACGTTAAAGAGCATAAGCTCCGGAAAATGCTTTAAACCGGTATGCCAGGTTTTCATCAATAACCAGTCCTTAAATATCACCGAGCGCTGGCAGCTCCAGGCACACTGGCTGACCACGACAAAATCCCTGGAATACTTTTTTCCCTGCTCCAGCTTTTTTGCAAAGCTCACGCCGTCCCATTTTGCCGGCACTTTTAATTTTAAAAGTTCCAGTATGGCCGCGCCGATATCCGTCTGGTAGTGCAGGCCGTTATCAACTCCGGCTTTAAGAACGCCCGACCATTTCAAAATGAAAGGCACCCGCGAGGTTATTGTATCCGCAGTCTGATGATCGCCGTATATGTTAAGCTCGCCCTGGTTCTCCCCGTGGTCTGAACTTATCATAATAACGGTATCTTCAAATACGCCGTGTTTTTTTAAAAGCTCAATTATTTTTCCCGCGTAAAGATCCGCATAGTTTATCCCGGTATCATAACCATCTATCCACTGCCTGTAATCCTTAAGCGACCTTATTTCATCAGGCATTTCCAAAAAATCCGGGCTTTTTGGCACTCCGCCGCTAAAACCATACCGTTCACGCGCGCCGTAAGGCCCGTAGCTCTCATAATGCTCTTTAATAATTTCATTTGTCAGCCAGGCAGGAGGCGGATCTTTTTTAAAAGGATTTCCGAATTCCCCGGGGGTCTTATAGACCGTGTGCGGATCCCACATATTTACATGCAAAAACCAGTTATCTGTTTTCGCGTTCTTGTTCAGCCACTTTTCCGCGTAAGGGTAGATCTCATCCGCTCTTTCGTTCCCGCATTTTCCGGGATTATACGCTTCTTTAAAGCCGGAGTAAAACCACCAGGAACTGTGTCTTTCCGCGAACGGGCTTATCGTCACGGTATTGAGGCCGCTTTTCTTTAAAACCGTTACAAAAGAATCGAATTCCGGGGAATTTCTGAAGCCCCGGCCCTTGCCTTCCGGGTACGGGTCCGCATTAAGCCCGCCGTGATTTACCACTCCCGAATGTATACCGAACCTGCCGCCGAAAAATGAACTCCGGGAAGGCAGGCAGGGAGCATCAGAAACAAAACATTTCTCAAACCTTACTCCGTTTTCCGCCACCTTATCTATATTCGGGGAGGTGTTCCTGTGATAGCCGTAGCAGCCAAGATGGTCGGCCCTCAGGGTATCAATATCTAAGTACAGAATTCTCATTCTTTATGCTCCTTTACAGCAAGTTTATTTAACCTTTCGAAGCTATATTCGAAAAATCTTCTGTAGGCCTCGCACAGATAATCCGGAGAATTATAGCTGTTCTTGTTTATTAATCTGTATTTAAGGCAGCCCCCGTTGCATATATATTTCCATTTGCAGTTGCTGCATTTTTCACTGCTTAAAGTTTTTTTGGCGCCAAAACCGGTTTTTGAGGCCCCAAAATATTCCCCAAAGGAAGATTCCTTTATATTCCCGAGGAGCATTTCTTTTTTAACAAAAAAGTCACAGGGATATACGTCCCCGTTATACTCAACCGTCAGATAACCGCCGCATTCATTTTTGAAACCGCAATAAGTCGCAGCATAACCGGAAAATATTTCAAGGATATTGTCGAAAAACCTTACAGATATCCGCGGTTTGCCTTCATTCCACCAGAGATCGAAAAAATCACATAAAAATTTTCCATAGGTTTCCGGGTCAACCGAGAAATCCGTTAACTTGCCTTGAAGGTCTTTTTCCACACAGGGTATTAATTGGACAAAATCCAGCTTTTCTTTGATATAGAAATCATAAAGGCCTGCGGCATTTTTTGCGTTTAAATTATTAATAACGGTCAGAATGTTGAAATCCAGCTCCGAACTTCTCAGCAAATTTATTCCTTCCATTGCAGCCGTAAAACTATTTGCCCTGTAAATATCGTGCAATAATTTATCGCCGTCCAGGCTTACGCCCAGCAGAAAATTGTATTCCCGGAATAAATTAATAAATTCTTTATTCAGCAGTGTCCCGTTCGTCTGGATGCTGTTGCCTACACGCTGTTCCCTTTTACCGTGTTTTTGCTGAAAGCCGACTGCCTTCCTGTAAAAATCAACACCTGCCGTAAGCGGCTCTCCGCCCTGCCAGGAAAATACAGCCAAGCCCCCGTTTGAATATTTCATTGCTTTTGAAATAAGAGTTTCAAGAATTAGATCATCCATCAGGTGTTTTCCGGCCCCGTAGATAGCGCCGGCAGCTTTGTAAAAGCAGTAGGTACAGTTTAAATTGCAGTCATATGAAACAGGTTTTATTAAAAGTTCAATATTTTTCACGGTCAATTTCCTTTGCTGTAAAACTGTTATCTTTTGCTAAAAGCCGCATAAAGAGCAATGCCGACCGCTATTGAAAGGTTAAATGAGTCTATATTTTTGCTCTGGGGGATAAAAACACTTTTTCCGGTATGTAAAAACTCTTTTGGAAGGCCGGAGCTTTCTCCGCCAAAGATAAAAGAAAACGGGGCTTCCGGGATAAGAGCAGCTATTGCATTTTTTCCGTCAGTAAGAAAAGGATACAGCGTCCTGTTGTTAAAAGCACCGGTATAACTGCCGAATTTATCAAAATACCTGCAGTTTATTTTAAAAATACTTCCCATTGAGGCCCGTATCACAGAAGGCTCAAAAATATCCACGGCGGGGCGGATGACGGCAAGGTCGGTAATTCCAAAACCGGCCATCGTCCTTATTATGGTCCCCAGATTACCGGAGTTTTCCGGATTAACAAGTACAACATGGTCGGTTTTTTTATCCAGCTCGCTTTCGTATTTTTTAAATATTCCCGCGGCATAACAATTATCTTTTGCCGAAATAAGTTTTATTTGCCTGTCATTTATGCAAACCGGAATATTTTTCTTTTTACAAATATCTTTTATCTTAAGGATACCTTCATTAGCATCAGCTTTTGAGTGAATGATTATCTCTAGCGCGCTTTCCGGCCGGTTTAACAACAGCTCCACCGTGGGAAAGACTCCCTGGGAATACGAATAACCGGATCCTTTTTTATATTTTTGCAGTTTCATATTTTTTCGTCAGGAGGTTTTTGCTCCGGAGGCCTCTTTTCTTTCTTTTACCCATTTTGAGATCTCTTTAAGCCTTTCTTTAATATTGATATGCTGGGTGCATTTTTCCTCGCAAATGCCGCACTCCGTGCAGGCATCCGCCTGTTCGGCCGGAATATCCCAGTGCCATTTCATCTGCCCGAAATAATGTTCTTTGTCCTCAAGTATGGTCTGATTGTAGGCCAGCATATGTTTCGAAACCTCTATTTCCTGGGGACAGTACTCGCAATACTGACAGCCGGTGCAGAGTTTATCCATGCCCAGGCTCAATTTCCCCTGGATCTCCAGTTTTTTACTTTCCGGAAAATCTCTTATCTTTTCGCCCGCTTTAACATTTATCAGGACTTCCTCCATCCTTCCCATTCCGCAGATATTGGTGGTTATTTCTTTCTGGGAAACCAAAAATCTTAAGGCCGCGTCCGCGGGCGTTGCATCATCGGGATTTTTTAGATATTCAAACAGTTCGGACCTCTTTGGGATCAGGCCGCCGCTCAACGGGTTCATAACAACTACGCCCATTCCGTGCGCGTACGCGGCTTTTATTCCTTTTTGCCTGAAAGGAAAATTAATGATATTATAACCCACGGTAACCCCTTCAAATACACCGTCCTTAACTATAAGTTCTATCTCCTCCCCGGTGCAATGGGTGGAAAAAACAAGGTGTTCAATTAAGCCCTCTTTCTTTGCCTGTGCTGCCGCTTCATAAGGCCCGCCTTTTTTCATTCTGTTCTTATAATCGGCCAGGGTCTTAACGCTCCAGATGTTGTAAAAATTAATTTTTTGAAGCCCGAGGCGTTTCAGGGACCTTTCCAACTGTGCCCGCAGGACTGCCCCGTCCATTTCCCCGCTCTTTGTGGAAACATAAAATTGACCGGGCATTTTCTGGAAGGCCCTGCCGAATATTTGTTCGCTGTTATCTGCGCAATACCCCGGGGCGGTATCAAAGTAATTGACCCCGAGCTCATTGGCTTTCCTGACAATATCCGCGCATTTATCATAATCATATTTCTTATCACTCTCCGGGACAAAACGCATTCCTCCAAAACCGATAACCGATACTTTTTTCCCGGTCCTGCCGTATTCCCTGTACTGCATACTTTTTTTCTCCTTTTTCTGCCTTTTTCAGGAATCTAGGAACAGGCTTTTCAATCTGGTATTATAGCCCATCTCTATCATAACACGCTCAACTTCTTTTTCATCCAGTTGTTTGTTCTTTAAAAGATACCCTTCGAGCAGGGAATTATCCGCGATTATATTAATAAGCCGGGGATTCCCCTTGGCGGAAAAATGAATATAGTTGTAGGCTTTTTCGGTAAAAATAGGCTCAGCCGCTCCCGCGACCCTCAGGCGGTGTTCCATATAACTTTTTGTGACAAGCGCATCAGAAAATTCCGTAAGGACTATTCTTGACTCTATTCTTTGAAATAACGGCGGGTTTCCGGCTATTTTATCTTCCAGCCCGGGCAGGCCAAAAATGATAACGGAAATACCGTATTTGTTGTCCGACATAAAATCGATCAGCCCTCTTAATTCCTCAAAAACCTCCATATTCTCTATTTTACTCGCTTCGTCCATAATTATGACTATTTGTTTTCCGTGTTCGCAGAGCTTTTCAAAACTTTCCGCGAGCTTTTCAAAATATTCGGATTTTCCGGCCGCGGGCAGCTCCAGGTGAAGCTGCCGCCCCAGCTTCTGTAAAAGCCAGGCGGCATCCACATCGCTGTGGATACAAACAAGCAGCATAACTTCATATTTATCCGGGAAGAGTTCAAAGTTATTCAGAAGCCTCCGGCTTAGGACTGTTTTCCCCAGGCCGCATTTACCGTAGACACTGACCAACTGCTTATGATTTTCTACCGCCGTTATTATTTTATCTTCGCATATTTTAAAAGCAGGGCTGGAATAGAAGTACCGCAGGTCGGTAACATTTGAAAAAGGCGGTTCTTTAAGTGAATAGAACTTGAGATAGCTCATATTATGATTTTAACAAGGTTTTTGATGCATTTTCAACTAAAATTTATTTTTATTTATTTTTATTACGGGAACCGGCGGGAATATACAAAGAGGAGCCAAAAGCCGTAACTTTTTTTTATTCTAAAAACTCTAAATACCCAGACGCTTGAAGATTTTTTTCACATTCTTTAAATAAGCGCCCATATCAAAACAAGCTTCAATTTCTTCCGGGTTTAAAAATTCACGGACCCGGGGATCCTGCAGGAGCAACTCCTTAAAGCTTCCCTGCTTTGCCCAGACTTTCATAGAGTTTTCCTGCACCAGCCCATAGGCCCGGTCATACAACATGCCTTTGTTGGTAAGCGCAATACGGACTTTCTGGGAATACATCAGGCCCTGCATCTTATCAAGATTTTCCCGCATATTCTCCGGATAGACATTCAAATTCTCCATCAGCCAGTTAAACTTATTAAGCATGTAATCCAGCGTAATTGTGCTGTCCGGCAGGGTGATCCGTTCAACCGAGGAATGGGAAATATCTCTTTCATGCCAGAGCGCGATATTCTCATAGCCGGTTATGGCATTTCCCCGGAGCAGTCTTGCCAGCCCGGAGATCCTTTCACAGGTAATGGGATTCTTTTTGTGCGGCATAGCCGAAGACCCCTTCTGCCCTTTGGCAAAAGGTTCTTCCGCTTCATGAACTTCCGTGCGCTGGAGATGCCTTATTTCTGTTGCAAATTTATCCAGGGAAGAAGCAATAATAGCTATTGTGGAAAGATATTCCGCGTGCCGGTCCCGCTGGATCACCTGGTTTGAAACAGGGGCATTCTTAATACCGAGTTTCTTACAGACCGCCGCTTCCACGGCCGGCTCAATGTTGGAAAAAGTGCCTACGGCGCCCGAGATCTTACCGTAACTTATGGTTTCTTTAGCGCGTTCCATCCTGAGAAGATTTCTCTCCATTTCTTTCCACCAGACCGCCAGCTTCAGGCCAAAAGTCGTCGGTTCGGCATGGACCCCGTGAGTACGGCCCATTACCGGCAGGTATTTGTACAATTTTGTTTTCTTTTTAAGGATCGCGATAGTCTGCTTAATATCCTTGATGATAATACCGGCGGCATCCTTTAACTGCAGAGCGAGGCCGGTATCCAGGACATCGGAAGAAGTAAGGCCGCGGTGAAAATAGATAGAATCTTTTCCCAGATAACCGTCAACACATTGTTTAAACGCGATAACGTCATGCCTGGTTTTTTCCTCTATGGCTTCGATGCGTTTTACGTTAATATCGGCTTTCTTTTTAATATTGAGGTAGGCCTTTCTGGGGATCTCGCCGCGGCCCGCAAGGACAGAGCAAACGGCAATTTCAACCGCAAGCCATTTTCTATATCTGGCTTCATCGGTCCATATAGCGCCCATTTCGGGAAGAGTATAGCGGTTTATCATTTAACCTCCAAATATCCGGATCGGCCGGCTTTTTTGGTCAAGCTTTTTTCAACCCCAGTTCTCCGGAAACCTGATCTACAATGTCCGGTTCTACTTTTTCTTTTTTGTGCATAAAAGCTTCAAGCAAAGCATTATCACAGGTAGCGTTAATAAGCCTGGGGACGCCGGAGGTAAATTCAAATACCTGCCGGCTAGCGGCCGGAGTAAAGATCTCCTTTTTGCTTCCTGCGATCCTAAGGCGGTAATCAATATAATCTATGGTGGACTTTTGATCAAGCGGTTTTAAGGTTACTTTAAGGCCTATCCTGGAGATCAGCGGGGGATCCATCTGCATAAATTGTTCCAGCTCCGGAGGCCCGAAAAGAACGATATTCAGAAGCTTATGATTACTGCCTTCAATATTCAGCAGGCCTCTTAATTCCTCGTAAATTTCCTTCGTCTGGAGCATGTGAGCTTCATCAATAAGCAGGACAACTCTTTTTCCGGCTTCATCCAAATGTATCAGCTGCTTGCAGATCTGGGAAATCAGGGTGGACTTATCATCCGCCGGATTTTCTATGCCCAGCTGAATGCTTATCTTCTTTAAAAGCCAGGAAGCTGTGATCTCATGATGAATAATTATAAGAAGCGCGACTTCATACCTGCCTTCTTCAGATTGCAGGTTATCCAGAATCTTGCGCGAAAGGAAAGTCTTGCCCAGCCCCATATCTCCGATGACGACCGTTAAACCTTTTGCGGCGTCGATCGCGTGTTGAATACGGATAAGCGCGCCCATATGCTGATCACTCTCGAAAAAATAACGAGGATCCGGAGTAATTGCAAACGGTTGTTCTTTTAACCCAAAATACTGTTCATAATTCATAGCTTGCTATTTTACAATAAAAAACCCTTATAAGTCAATGCTCCGTTGGAGCTGATGACCCGCCTACAGCGAGGTCTCGCAAAAGGCGGACACAGATGGGTAAAGAGATGGCACAGATTTAGTTTTAGGATATAATGGTTTTTTTACATCCTCCGCATTATTCTTTGCACGATCCTAACATCTCACTTTATCCGTGCCATCTCCACTCTATCTGTGCTTCTTTGATCTGAGCCATCTCACTTTAATCTGTGTCATCAGCCCGAAGTCGGGCATTGCTTTTTACACTATATACAGGTAAAATGTCCCTTAATGGCCCTGCTTGAGAAAATAAAAACCATACCCGCAAAAAGCGGCGTTTACCTGATGAAGGATCTAACCGGAAATATTATCTATGTCGGGAAATCCGCCAATTTAAAAGACCGTGTAAGGTCTTATTTTCTGGAAAACAGCCGTTACGACAGAAAAGTTGCCGCTCTGGTGCCGAAAATACACGACCTCGAGGTTATAACCACTCAAAACGAAATGGAAGCTCTTATTTTAGAGAGCAAGCTGATAAAAAAATACAAACCAAAGTATAATGTTCTATTCAAAGACGACAAGGCCTATCCTTATATCAAGATCTCGGTTGATGAAGCTTTCCCGAGAGTGGTACTGACCCGCAGGGTTTTACCTGACGGGGGAAAATATTTCGGCCCCTATGTCTTTGGTTCAGTCAGGAATATTATTAAGGTTATACAGAAAAGCTACAAACTCCGGGACTGCCGTATTCCTTTGCCCGCGCCGGAAAAAAAGCAGCCGGGCCGGGCCTGTATCAAAGAACAGCTAAAATTCTGCAGCGCGCCCTGCCTGGGAAAAGCGACCCGGGAAGAATACGCGGCACAGGTAAATGAGGTAATAAAGTTCCTCGGGGGCAAGCAGAAGGAGCTGCTCTTAAAGCTGGATGAAAAGATGCAAAAAGCGGCGGAGAAACTTGAATATGAAGATGCCGCGCTGCTGCGGGACCAGAAAGAACTTGTACAGCTTATCGCCCTGCAGAACGATAAAAATATTCAGATGTCTTCCACGGCCCAGGAGGATTCAAAGGAGCTGCAGATAGAAAAGGCGCTCACGGAACTGGCAAAGCTCCTTAACCTTTCAAAACCGCCGGTGGTCCTTGAAGGGGTTGATATTTCAAACATCTCGGGAACCAATGCCGTGGGTGCGGTAGTCCGTTTCTTTAACGGAGAACCGGAAAAAAATGGCTACAGAAAATTCAGGATAAAAACCCTGACCGGGACTGACGATACAGGCATGATAAAGGAAGTTGTAGAAAGAAAATACAATAGAGCGCAGGCGGAAAATATGCTTCCGGACCTGGTGCTGATCGACGGAGGCAAAGGCCAGCTCAACGCGGCAAAAGACGCGCTGGAGGGCCTAAATATCAGCCTGCCGCTGATCTCTCTGGCGAAAAAAGAGGAAGTTATATTTATTCCGGGGCTTCACCTGCCTGTAAAGCTCGAAAAAGATTCTGCGGCGCTGCATCTTTTACAATACGTGCGGGATGAAGCTCACCGGTTCGCGGTAAGTTATCATAAAACCCTGCGGGACAAAGCGATGGTAAGTTCCAGGCTGGACGGCATAGAAGGTATAGGAGAAAAAACCAAAAGAAAAATACTTGCCCAGGTAAAGGACATTAACGCTCTTTCCCTGATAGAACTCGAGGCCATGACCGGGGTTCCAAAGAACATAAAAGAGAAACTAAGGGGGCTTATTGCTTAACACGGAGAGACCGCTGAATATTATCGCGAAGGCCGCGGCCCGCAGTAAAACCCGGGTCTTTATCGCCGGCGGGTATCTGCGGGATACCCTGCTGAAAAAGGAAAATATTTCCGATATTGATCTTGTTGTTTATGGTGACGCAAAGAAGACGGCAAGAGCTTTTTCAAGATCCGTAAAAGGGGCCTTCGTGGAACTTTCTGACGCTTTCAATATTTACCGCGTGAGCTGCAAAGAGGGGTATACCTGTGATTTTTCCGGCGGCCGCGGTAAAAGCATTGAAGATGACCTGAAAAAAAGAGATTTCACGGTCAACGCCTTCGCAAGAGAAGTAAACGGCGGGGAGCTCATAGATATTTTCGGCGGGCTTAAAGACCTAAAGAACGGTATTATCAGGGAAACCGCGGGAAAAAGTACCTTTAAGGATGATCCGCTCCGCCTTCTCCGCGCGGTCCGTTTTGCCGCGGTACTTGCTTTTAAGATAGACAGCAAGACCGAAAAATATATAAAAGCAATGTCGGCTTTGCTGACAAAACCGGCAAAAGAAAGAGTAAGGGATGAACTTCTTAAGATCCTGGAAGTGAAAAACTCTGCAGAATATATTATTCTGCTGGATAAACTGGGCTTGCTGGAGAAAATATTCCCTGTAATAAAAGAGATGAAAGGAGTTTCCCAGCCGGGGTTTCATCACCTGGATGTATTCGGCCATTCCATAGAAGCACTTGACCGGCTTGAAAAGATATTACTGGAATCCGATCTGGGCCTTTCAAAAGATATTAAGAACCATATCAAAGAAAGGCTGGCTCAAAAATTAGGCCGGTCCAGCCGCGGTTCTTTCTTAAAACTCACCGCTCTCCTTCATGACAGCGGAAAACCAAAGACCAAGTCAAAAGACAAGAAAGGGACCCATTTTTATAATCACGAACTGCTGGGCGCGGAGAATTTTAAGAAAACCGGAAAACAGCTTAAACTTTCCAATGAAGAAATAGATCTTGGCGTCACCGTTATCAAATGCCACCTCAGGACCGGCTATCTCTCCGGCTTGAAGAAAATATCAAAACACGCTGTCTATAAATTTTTCAAGGATACGGGTGAAGCAGCTGTAGAAGTACTTCTTCTTTCCTGGGCCGACCGCCTCTCGGCTCAGGGCGTCAAGGTCGACAAAAAGACAATTTCACACCACAAAACAGTGATAGAAGGCCTTTTTAAAGAATATTATAAGTTATCAACAACTAAACAAACCGCTCCTCTAATAAACGGTTTTGATATAATGAAACGCTTCAAGCTCCCCCCTTCCCCCATGATAGGAAAACTCCTGGAAAAAGCAAAAGAAGCTCAGGCAACAGGGAAGGTAAGGACAAAGAATGAAGTGCTGGAATATTTAAGAAAGTATCAAAAAAGCAGCCGTTAAGCAATTATTTGGGTAACTTTATTTTCTGTTTCCGCTCTTAAAGGTATTTCTAAAATATTATTGCAATTTGGTATTTTAGTCTCCTTTAAGCCAGAGTATTTTAATAGATTTCTCCAGGCATTCGAATTCTTTATCGCCCGTGATAACTTCTCCTTTTTTGATTTTAGCCAATGCGGCGGCAAAGCAATCTGCATACGAAATCTTATTATGCGCTTTTATCAAACCGGCTTCTCTCGCCAATTCAGCATCAACATCAACAACCTCAATGGGTAATGTTTTGATTATTTTTTCTATTTGTTCGACTTTTTCTTGTCCGTATTCTCTCAAGGTTATATAATAGATCTCACCGTAATTTACCGCGGTCATCAACAGATTAGTATCTTTTTCAACAGCTTGACTAAACAACTCTTTTACTTTTTCATATCCGGGTTCTCTTTCAAAAAACACCATAAGGGCATAGGAATCTAATATCTTAACCATTATTTCCCTCCCTTATTTTTTCATTCTCTCTTTCTTTTAGAAGAGCTTTTAGGCCTTTACCTTTTCCTGTTAAAATACCTGCTATTTTTTCAAAGTACTCAGAAGTAACAGGTTTAATGATCAGCTCACCTCCCCTTTCCTCAATATATACTTTAGTACCTTTTTTTATGTTTAAGTGCCTTCTTATTTTAAAAGGTATTACGATCTGTCCTTTTGTTGTAACTACCGTAGTCGTCATGGCCTTTCTCCTTCCCCAAAAATAGTATAACATATATAATGCAGTAAGACAATATATAAATGTATTACTCATTAGACAAGTAGTACTTTTTAGTTTTTACTTACCCGTTCTAATTCTGAGGGAGTTTGTCACTACCGAAACCGAACTCAGCGCCATTAATAAAGAAGCGAGCATAGGGTTCAGGGTGTAACCGAAGGGAAAAAGCAGTCCGGCCGCGACGGGAATACCGATAATGTTGTAAATAAAGGCCCAGAAAAGATTTTGCCGGATTATCCTCATGGTGCGTTTTGAGATCTTTATCAGTTCCAGGAACCTGGAAATATCCCCCCGGACCAGCACGGCATCCGAGGCCTCCATGGCGATATCCGTGCCGGTGCTTAAAGAAACCCCGACGTCCGCCTGGGCCAGCGCGGGAGCGTCGTTTATCCCGTCGCCTACCATCGCAACTTTGCCGCCGTTCTTTTGCAGTTTCTTAACAAGCCCCGCTTTATCCGCAGGCAGGATCCCGGCTCTCACTTCCCGGATCCCGAGGGCAGCCGCGGCCTGTCTTGCCGCTGTTTCATTATCGCCTGTGGCCAGGACCGGCCTGATATTTATTTTTCTGAGCTCCATAATAACGGCTTTCGCGTTAGCTTTTAAAGTGTCCGAAAGCGCCACCACCCCGAGCAGCCCTGTTTTATCCGCGGCAAAAACCACCACCTTGCCTTCCTGCTCTAATTTTGCCGCAATTTTTTTTATTTTAAAAGACTTTTTGCCGGCGCCGGTAAGCTCCAATTTTCCTACAGTATATTCTTTCCCCGCAATTTTTCCTTTTAGGCCGAAACCGGATAAGGCTTCAAATCCGCTTGTTTCAAGAAGTTTCAAACCCCGGACCGCGGCTTTTGCCGTAATGCTTTTTGCGATAGGATGCCCGCTCTTTTTTTCCAGCGAAGCCATTATGATTAAGAGCCGGTCCCGGGTGACACCCTGTGCCGGGATAATATCAGTAACCGCAAGAGCCCCTTTGGTCAGGGTGGCGGTCTTATCAAAAACCACGACATTTATTTTCTCGCAGCGTTCCAGGCTGTCCGCGTTTTTTATCAATATGCCCTTTTTTGCCGCCAAACCCACGCCGACAATTATTCCTATCGGGGTAGCAAGGCCCAGAGCGCAGGGGCAGGCGACCAGCAGGACCGATACAAAACTAACCCCCGCCATCGCGGTATTTCCCGCCAAAAGCCAGCCAATTAAAACAAGCAGAGCGATGCCCATAACAACAGGCACAAAAACATTGGCGACTTTATCGACAAGATTTTGTATAGCCGCTTTTGAACCGGCAGCGTTCTCCACCAGGTTCACTATCTGAAAGAGCACGGTATCTTTCCCGACTTTTACCGCTTTCATTTTAATAAAACCGTTTTTATTTATAGTGCCGCCGATGACACTGCTGCCCCTGGCTTTATCCACAGGTAAACTTTCCCCGCTGAGCATCGACTCGTCCACGGAAGCTTCTCCGTTTAAAACTAGCCCGTCCACAGGCACTCTTTCCCCCGGTTTAACCAGCAGAATATCTCCGGCTTTAACGTATTCAATATTCACGCTAATCTCTTTTTTACCTTTTAGCAGCAGCGCTTTCTTGGGCTGCAAATTCAGTAAACTTTTCAGGCTTTCCAGCGCCAGTTTTCTCGATCTTGCTTCCAGAAGTTTTCCCGCGAGTACCAGGGTTATTATTACGGCCGAAGTGTCATAGTAAACAGCCGGTTCAAGTCCCGCGCCCAAGAAGAGCCGCGGAAAAAAGGTGGCCATACTGCTGTAAACAAAAGCGCTGAAGGTACCCACGGCTACCAGCGTGTTCATGTCCGCGTAACTAAAAGGCGGCTTAAAAGCGGAAAAAGCTCCGGTAAAAAACCTGCCGCCGCACCAAAAAAGTACCGGAAGAGTAAGGAAAAACAACAGGTAATTTACGGACTGCCTGTCCGCGTAAGGCTGGAGATTGAACATGGAAAGCAGGAAGATCATTATGGAAAGCGCGGCGGAGAGTAAAAATTTATTTCTAAGCAGAAGATACTCTTCCCTTTCAATTTTCTCCATGGCGGCCGCGGAGGTGCTGATGCCGAACCCGGTATCTTCAACGGCTTTTTTGATCTTCAATAAAGAAATTATTTCAGGATCAAAAGTTACGGCAGCATTATTAAGGGCCAGATTGACTTCGGCGGAGCTTATGCCTTTGAACTGCCGGAGCCTTTTTTGGACCCTTTCCACGCAGGACGCGCAATGCAAGCCGGTAATATTAAAGATTATTTTTTTATAAGCCATAGGACTCCCCGAAAGAGCGGTGTTACGAGGACAGAACGCCTACGAGTTTGTAATCAGAGAGATCTATGGTTTTCTTTGTTCTCAGCACTTTTTTAATATCAGTGGCAATTACTTTATTGCCGATAACCCCGACCATCCGGCCGTAGCGGCCTTTAAGTAATAGGACCACAGCCGCCTCACCGAGCCTGGCTGCGAGCGCCCTGGAAAAGGCAGTGGGCGAGCCGCCTCTTTGCATATAACCTAGAACACTTACTCTCACTTCCAGGCCTTTGGTACGTTTCCTGATCTCTGCCGCCGCATCCTGTCCGGACATTACTCCCTCTGCTACTATTATAATACTGCTGTGTTTTCCCCTTTTATGACCCTTATCAAGCAGCCTGCAGATCTTTCCTATATCAGGCTTTATCTCGGGAATAAGTACCGCTTCGGCTCCGGAAGCAAGCGCGACTTCAAGCGCAATGAGCCCGTTATCACGGCCCATGACCTCCACTACAAAAACCCGGTCATGAGAGGTGGCGGTATCTCTTATTTTATCTATGGCTTCCAGGGCGGTATTGACCGCGGTATCAAAACCCACGGTATAATCCGTAAAGGCCAGGTCATTATCAATGGAAGCAGGTATGTTTACCACCGGAACTTTCCAGTTATAATAAAGGGCGGCGCCTCCCGCGAGGGAACCATTGCCGCCAATGACCACCAGAGCGTCAATACCGTAACACTCCAGATTCTCCACAGCTTTTTTTTGATTCTTTTTATCCCTGAATTCCGGGCAGCGAATGGTCTTTAATATAGTCCCGCCCCTGTTTATGATACCGCTCACCGAAGTAGGCCCCATTTCGGCGATCTCTCCGTCTATCAACCCGCGATAGCCCCGGTTGATCCCGTAAACTTTAAGGCCGTGAAATATTGCGGTCCGCACGACCGCCCGTATCGCCGCGTTCATTCCGGAAGCGTCGCCCCCGGTGGTTAAAACTCCGATGGTCTTGATCTTCATAAGTTCCCCTCCGATCAAAAGCTGTCCATAAAGTTCGTAAAGTCTGTAAGGTTCCTAAAGTCTAAGATTTAAAGTCAAACAGGTTAAACTATTCTTTAGTCTTTTTCAGATACTTGATCAAACTGCTTGTCATTCTGCTTATTTTCTCACAGTCTGTCCTTAACGAGCCATAAACTTCTTTTTCCAAATAAGTCTGGTCAAACGCTATGTCAAGTTGCGCCCTTATTTCGCCGCAGGAACCTTGCTATAAATAAGAATTGCGAAAACTCTTTGTCGCCTTTTCTTTCAAACCCTTCCGCAATATTGGACATTACCGAAACAGCAGATCTTCTAATTTGATTTACAAGCGAATAATCTTTAGAAAACCTCTGTGTTTTGGTAGCTTCATAAATTTTTTTTGTTAAAAGTCTTGCAAATATATAAATATCTAGCTCTTCAAATCTCCCTATCTTCACTTTTTCACCCCTTTACTAAATCGCTCTGCATCTAATTTATTTTATCTATTTCGTCTTCGCACCTAAAGCCCTTACAGACCTGTTTTTCGGCCTTATAGACCTTGCGAACTTTAAGAACTTTATAGACCGGTTCTTTATTTCTTCTCTAGATCTTGCAGCATTATTTTTCTGAAGGCATCGGGGCTTTGCGCTTTGGTAAGGGCCGCTTCAAAGCTTATGGTTTCCGCGTTAACCAGTTCTTTTAACGCGACATCCAGGGTCTGCATGCCTTCCTTTTTACCGGTAAGCATGGTAGAAGATATCTGCGCAAGTTCATTCTCGCGTATCATGTTCCTGATCGCATGGTTGGCTACAAGAATTTCCAGAGCCACGGCCCTGCCCTTGTTATCCGCTCTCGGCAATAGCACCTGGCAGACGATACCTTCAAGGGTCAAAGAGAGCTGGCTTCTTATCTGTTGCTGCTGGGCAGGCGGGAAGACATCCACCATCCTGTCTATGGTCTGGGAAACAGAACCGGTATGCAGGGTCGCAAAGACCAGGTGCCCGGTTTCTGCGGCAGTAATAGCGGTCGCAATAGTCTCAAGATCGCGCATTTCGCCGATAACAATTACATTGGGGTCCTGCCTTAACACCCTTTTTAGCGCATTACCGAAAGACAGGGTGTCCCGTCCGACTTCCCTCTGGTCTATTATCGCTTTTTTATCCTTGTGAATAAATTCGACCGGATCTTCAATGGTTATTATGTGGCATCTTCTTGTCGCGTTGATATGGTCTATCATGGCGGCAATGGTCGTGGACTTTCCGGAGCCGGTGGGTCCCGTCACGAGCACCAGCCCGCGCGGTTTTTCCGCTAATTTTTTTAACACCGGCGGAAGCCCCAGTTCCTCAATGGTCATGACTCTCAACGGAATGACCCTGATAACGCTTGCCAGGCTCCCGGTCTGCAAATAAACATTGACCCTGAAACGGGCCAGGCCGGGGACGGAATAAGCAAAATCAAGTTCTCGCTCTTCGTCAAATTTCTGTTTGAGTACGTCATCGGTCATCTGATTAATGAACTCTCTTACTTCCTGCAATTTCAGGACCGGAAAATCGGAATCCACATAGACCCCGTTAATTCTGAAGGTCGGCGGATGCTCTGCTTTTAAATGCAGGTCCGAGGCATTTTTCTTGACCATTTCTTTCAGAAAATCATTTACATGCATATAAGCACCGCCTTCACTTTTTCAGCATTTTTGAGGTCGTACTTCTTAACCGGAAGCTAAGAAGCCTTAGTAATAGATCCATTAGTTTTATGGCTGTCTTCGGATATTCTTTTTTAAGGAGATTAAAATTCGCCTGGGAGATCTCAAGAAGCTCTGTGTGCGTCATGGCCTTAACGGTTGCCGACCTTGAACTGCAGTCAATAACAGCCATTTCTCCGACAAACTCACCCGGATTCACCTGGGCGATAACTGTTTCCCCGAGAAAACCCATTTTCAGCACTTTTAGGCCGCCTTTTTTCACTATGTACATGGAAAGGCCGGGTTCACCCTCGGAAAATAATATCTCGCCTTCCGCAAGTTTTTTTTCCTTATAAAAAGCGGCAAAAGTCCTAAGTTCTTCTTCGGAAAACTGGGCAAAATTGGGATGGTTTAAAAATATCTCCACTACCGGCGGCTGGCTGCCCAGCATATCGAATGTCTTTCCGGCTTCTTTCATGATCTTCCTCCTTCTAAAGAACGATTGCACTGATTACAAAACTTTCGGATTTCACTGATTAATAATTAACCGCCGAAAAACGATTGCACTGATCGCAAAACCTTCGGATTCCACTGATTAATAATTAACCGCCGAAGAACGATTGCACTGATTACAAAACTTTCGGATTCCACCGATTAATAATTACCGCCGAAGAACGATTGCACTGATCGCAAAACTTTCGGATTCCACCGATTAATAATTACCGCCGAAGAACGATTGCACTGATCGCAAAACCTTCGGATTCCACCGATTAATAATTACCGCCGAAGAACGATTGCACTGATCGCAAAACCTTCGGATTCCACCGATTAATAATTAACCGCCGAAGAACGATTGCGCTGATTACAAAACTTTCGGATTCCACCGATTAATAATTACCGCCGAAGAACGATTGCACTGATCGCAAAACCTTCGGATTCCACCGATTAATAATTACCGCCGAAGAACGATTGCACTGATCGCAAAACCTTCGGATTCCACTGATTAATAATTACCGCCGAAGAACGATTGCACTGATTACAAAACTTTCGGATTCCACTGATTAATAATTACCGCCGAAGAACGATTGCACTGATTACAAAACTTTCGGATTCCGCTGATTAATAATTACCGCCGAAGAACGATGGTGCTGTCAAAATTCTTTTAACTGCCTTTTCTCTATGTCTTTCATTTACTATTTGACACTACCAAATATTTCCCGCGCAAACCGGGTTCTTCCCGCTTTATGCGGCTCTCTTTTTTACTTTTTTCAGGATCATCTGCAGGGACACATAAATAAAAAGCAGGCCCATAATGCGCTGGAGATTAAGCTGGTCAACCCGCTCGGCCGCGGAAGCACCCAGCAATACTCCGCCCAGCGAACCTGACGCGATGAGCAGGGCAGCATGCCAGTCGGCGTGTCCGTTTTTAAAATTTTTTACGGTCCCGCTTATTGAGGCCGGCACCATTACGGCAAGAGAAGTCGCGGTAACCGCATGCGTTTCCATACGGAAAACATAAAGCATTATGGGGATCATTATTACCCCGCCTCCGATGCCTATCATCCCGCTGAGAAAACCGGTAAAACAGCCGAGTAATATCAACCCTGCCGCCCTTGCGATGCCTTCCGGGGCCCCGCCGGTACCGGTATTGTTGACCGCGAAAAATATCATTTTTATGGAAACCAGCAGGAGTATGATACCCAGAAATTTCTTTAATTTTTCCTGCGGAACTTTATGCATCAAATGCGCGCCGAAATAGGCCAGCGGTACGGCTCCGGCTGAGATCAAAAAAAACGCGCTCCAATCCGGGGCCATGGCCGCCGAAAACGCATTTTTTATGCTTCCAAAAAGCGCTGTCGGCGTTATCACGGCAAGAGAGGTGGCCGCCGCCGCGTGCACTGAAAGTTTAAAGATAAAAAGCAGCGCGGGGATCATAATAACCCCGCCGCCGATACCGCAAAGGCCGCTTAAAAAACCGGAAACAATTCCCAGTGCCAGATACCCGGCCCAATTTTTTTTCACTTTCTGCCTTTCAAAACAAGATTCATACTGCCGCTTCTGAAACCTTCAAGATCAAAGGTAATATAAGTATAGCCGATTTTTTTAAGTTTTTCCGCAATATTTTTTGCGGCCGCGGGCTCGAGCAGGCATTTAAAATCAGAGGGCGGTATTTCTATTCTTGCTATATTACCATGATGCCTGACCCGGACCTGCTTAAAATATTTCTTTTTAAGAAAGGCCTCGGCCGCGCCTATTTTTTCCAGTATTTTATTATCTATCTTTACGCCGTAAGGTATCCTGGAAGCCAGGCAGGCCATTGAGGGTTTATTCCAATTCGGCAGTTTCAATTCTTTTGCGTATTTTCTGATCTCCTGCTTGGTAAGACGGGCCTCTTTCAAAGGGCTTTTTATCCCCAGCTCTTTTCCTGCCCGCGCCCCGGGGCGGAAATCCAGGCGGTCATCATAATTTGCCCCGTCAACGACGAAGTTATAACCTTTCTTTTTCGCGGTTTCCTTTAATTTAGAAAATAATTCCTTTTTACAAAAATAACACCGGTCCGGGGAGTTGTTCGAAAAACGGGGATCAGCAAGTTCTCCGGTTCTTATCCGGAAAAGTTTTGCCTTGAGTTTTCCGGCAAGTTTCACCGCTAAAGCAACTTCGGTGGAAGGGTAGGTTTCTGATGCGGCGACCACCGCAAGCACATTCTTCTTTCCAAGGACATTTACCGCGGTTTTAAGGAGGAAGGAGCTGTCCACGCCGCCCGAATAGGCAACCAGGACTTTTTTCATTTTTTTCAATATTTTATGTAAGTTTTCAATTTTATTATTGCTCAAATTTATCCTCTGCGCCCGGTTTTTCCGCAGGCCTTGCTATTTTTTAAAAAAATAAAGCCCCGCCCGTGCCGGACGGACGGGGCTTTAGGAACGGTTACTTCTTTTTTGTTGAAGATTTTTTTGTTGAAGTTGAAGCCTTCTTAGCCGGAGCAGCAGGCTTTTTCGGTTCAACTTTCTTTTCCACGACCTTGGGGGCATCGCCCGGTTTTGTATCCACCGGTATCTTATTTGTTATCGGAGTTAAAGTCCTGAGATAGGCAACAATACTCTTCAGGTCTTCATCAGTAAGGCTTCTATAATAATCATAGTAGAGAGGGGCCTTACCGTTGACGCCTTCATCCTTTATAATATTTATTACTTCTTCGTCGGTCATCATACCTATGCCGGTATCATTATCCGGGGTAAGGTTTTTAGGAAAAAAAACACCCCAGGAGCCCTTATAACCGGCCTCACTTCCTGCCATGAACTTATTCAGGTCCGGTTTTCCGTCTTTTCCTATCGGGGTATGGTAGGCAAGCACACCGCAGGCATTGATCAGGTATTTGCCGCGCTCTATCATTTCATCCTTTGAAAGTTTCTTAGAACAGGCAACCCCCAGAAAAACCAGACAGCAGACCATTGAGAACATTATTGCTTTCTTCAACATCTTTTTTCCTCCTTATTGAGAACGATTCCACTGATTAATAAAAAGAGATTCCACTGATACAGGCTATTTGAAGCCTCCGCATTGAGAACGATTCCACTGATTAATAAAAAGAGATTCCACTGATACAGGATATTTGAAGCCTCCGCATTGAGAACGATTCCACTGATCAATAAAAAGAGATTCCACTGATACAGGACACTTTTAAATGAACCTTACCTGCTCTTTACCACTCCTATTTTACCACAATACGGGGCAATTAAACAGATGCTGCATTTCGGTGAAACCGGATGGCATAGGTTTTGCCCGTAGGTCACAAGCAGATCATTTATAATTTTCCAATGCTTTTTAGGCAGCAGCTTCCGCAGAGCGAATTCCGTATCCTCGGGAGTTTTTTCCGCTATATAGCCCCACCGGTTGGTTATCCTGTGAACATGGGTATCTACACAGATGCCATATTTATTAAAGCCCAGGGTTAAGACCAGATTCGCGGTTTTCCTGCCGACCCCGCTGAGCGTCAGAAGCCCGTCCAGGGTGGCTGGTACTTTTCCGTTAAATTTTTCAAGGAGCATTTTTGACGTTTTCTTTATAGCTTTTGTTTTTACCCTGTAAAACCCCGCGGGATAAATTGCTTTTTCTATGGTACTGCCGGTTAATTTTAGCATTTCCGCCGGGCTTTCTGCCAGCGCAAAAAGCCTTTTTGAAGCCAGAGTCGTCACATCATCTTTTGTGCGAAGAGAGATCATAGTGGAAATAAGCACCTTAAAAGGATCTCTTGTGGCTTTCGCTACCACACCAACTACCGGTTCTTTATATTTTTGTATTTCCTTTTTCAGGATCTTAATAACAATATCAATATTCTTATTCGTTACCATTAGATCAGATCAGCCATTGTTTTTATCTGTTCCACCGTCCCCAGTACCACCAGAGTATCATTTTTATTAATAACCGTAGAACCCCGGGGATTATATAGAAATTCCGAATCTTTACTTCTGATCGCCACAACACTTGCCCCGGTTTCCTCATGAATACCGGAAGCAGCGATGGTTTTTCCGGCTATTTTAGACCCTTCTTTCACCGGGATCTCTTCAAATCTTACGCCCTTTTTATCCCGGAGCATTATATCAAGAAACGAAGCCGTGGTCGGCCTTACCATTTCAGAAGCCATGCGAAGGCCGCCTATTCTATTAGTGGAAACTGTCTTATCGGCGCCCGCGCGTACGAATTTCTGTTCGGACGGATCTTCCACGCATTTTGTAATAATTCTTATGTCTTTATTTAGTTCCCTGGCGGTAAGAACAACAAATAGATTATCTTTATCGAGCGGCAGGCAGCAGAAGATGCCTTTTGCTCTTGTAATGCCGGCTTCCAGAAGGGCCTTATCATCGGCAGCATCCCCTATAACATATAGAAGCTCTTTGTTGTCAAATTTATTTATATTCCCTATTTCCTTATCCACGATCACGAAAGGCCGCTTTGTTTGCAGCAGTTCGCTGATGATGTGCTCGCCCAGTTCCCCGGACCCGCAAACAATATAATGCTCCTTTAACTTTGCTATTTCTTTATCCATCCTGCCCCTCCGTAGTGATCTTTGCAGTTCACCTTCAGCTATCAAAGTAGTCAGAGTCAGCAACCCGTAAGAAAATACGCTAAGGCCGCCTATTATCAGAAAAATAGTGAAAACTCTTCCGGTATCTGAAAGCGCGTGGGTTTCTCCATAACCAACGGTAGCCAGGGTAATGGTCGTCATATAGACGGCATCAAGAAAACCCCACTTCTCGATGAGTTCATAACCCAGCGTCCCCAGAAGAAAAACGCCTATAATGATAAGTATTAAAGTTAAAAACTGTTTTTTAATATCCATTAAATGTATTATCCAACAGGCAGTCCAAAAAATCAAGTAGTTTCAGGCCAAAAATACCCGTAAGATTTGTAAAAAAATTCACTTTGTTTTAAGTTGAAAAACAGGCGTATTGTGTTATAATCTTTTGTAGAGAGCATGCTATTGATGTTGAGGAACATTATCAAGAAGGGCCATTTTTTGGAGGCGGTTATGAAAAAAATATATGTTTTAATCTCCCTGCTTTTTATCTTTACCGGCCTGCTCCCCGCTGATAATAATGCCGTGCTTAAGATCTCGGCACTTTCCGGCGAGGTGGACTGTTCACTTGCAGGCGCGGATTGGAAACCTGCGGTGCTTAACCAGGCCCTTAGAACTAGTGATAAGATAAGGACAAGGAACGGCCGGGCGGAACTTCTATTTCCTGAAGGGACAACTATCAGGATCAAGGAAAGTTCCCTGCTGGATCTTGTAAATATACAGTGCGCCGCAGAAAAGCAGAACTCTTCTTTCAAGCTTTTCTTTGGAGAACTCAAGGCCAAAGTAACAAAACTTAAAGATGGCGGCTCTTTTGTCATAGCGACCCCGAAGATCGTGGCCGCGGTCAAAGGCACGGAATTCATTCTGGGAACGACGAACGAAACAAGCGACCTTCAAGTGCTCGAAGGGATCGTAGCTCTGCATGACCTCCTGAGGGAAAAAGAAATATTTGTCAGGGAAAATGAGAAGGCCAATTACAGGGACGGGCTGCTCGGTGATCCAAGAAATATGGAACCGGGGGAAATTCAGGGCTTTAGAGCGGGTTACGAACTTGCTTCTCTGAGAAACGAACGTTCCCGTTCCCTTGCTCCCGGAAATGATACAGATGCAGAGACAAAAGAGATGAAAGATCTGAGAAATGACCTGGCGGAAGTAAAAGACAGGTCAAATCTTGAAGACAAGCAGGACTTGCTGGAAAGGATCTCTGATGTCCAGATGGGAAAAACCGCGATAGATATGCACGGTTACAGAGTGCGCACCGACAATTATGTGCTTCGTCCCCTGCCCAATATCTTGCAGCTCCTTAATATCACAAAAAGAGAAGGCGGGCCGGATTCAGGTATCTCCTCCTTTGAAATAAACGACACCTTCAATAAAAATCTGCCGGACAATTACATGGATGTAAGGATCGCGCTCCATAACAATGCAAGCTGGTTCAACAGCGGCACTGCCCCGGAATACTGGCTCCTGCAGGAAACTTCAGCCATAAGAAATCCTCACGGAGATGTAATATTTGATAATGTTATTCTTAACACCCCTCAATGGAATAGTACCCTTTCCACTCCTATGTGGGAGCAGCCCTTTAAAGAGGATTTCAGTATAAACGGAAACTACAAATGGACGCATAAATATGATTATAATTTTACAAACGGCAATTTCTCCGAATATTATATTAATAATGCCACCACCCCCGTCACAACTTATTCTACGGCGACTAACCCGTTACCCTATACGGTTTCAGACCCGGTCAAAACCGCGGACGGCGGGATACTTTTCAAGGACACTTATGGCGACAACACCTGGCTTGAAAAATACGTATATTTGATCAATGACGCGGGAGTGGTCCAGCCCCTCGCGGATATCGGGAAGCCGACTCTTAACTGGGAGATGATCTACCGGGCTCCGGAATTCGGTTCTAATTCTATTGACCTTATAGTCTTGCCCGAGATCTTTAACGAGCTCTACTAAATTATTAAGGGCAGTCAACTGCGGTGCTGCAATATATGTTTTTACGGAGGATCTTTAATGAGAAGGCTTTTTTTTGTTTTGGCGGTGCTTTTTCTTGTCTCGACAGTAAAAGCTGAATTTAAATTTATTCCGCTCTTCGACGCTGATATCCGGCTGGCTTATTCTTCGGTGCTGGAAAGCAGCGGCGGCTATTCCGGCGCCGGCTGGCTTTTCTTTATGCCCGCGCTGAAGCTTTCCGACAGCGATTATATCCTCCCTGTATTTAATATTAATGTTTCCCTGAGCGAAAGAGTCATCGAAGAAGAAGCTATCTTTTTAAAAAGAATGAATAACCTGGGTTCCCTGGCCTTCAAGCATAAATTCTCCAAAGAACTTGAAGGAAAAATATCTTTTGACACCCGTTATAATTTTAATATGGAAACAAAAGACGAGCCGTTCGGCAAGGGCCTTTACGACCTTTATGACCTGGGTGTCTCAGGTTCGGTTTCTATTAATTCTTTTTATTACGAGAACACGCTTCCGCTTACATTCGGAGTGAAGTATTACCAGCGGAAATACCCTAACTATTCCTCGCTGGCTGCCACAAATTCAACCGTCTTGAGCCTGACCTCGGGTAAGGAACTCGCACCCAAGGATTTTAACGCCGTGGCTTTTTCCGCCTCCTACAAAACCATGTTTTCCCAGGCCTATGCCGAGTTTTCCTATAATCTGGTCCTGAAAAGTTATCTGGACGCTTTTACCAGGACGACACAGGGCGCTATCTCTGATAACCTGCGCGCGGACGCCGCGCATTATGTTTCCTTTTCTACCCAGCTGCCTTCACAGGGAAAAGCTTTTTTTGGCGCCGATATTGACTACTCGCTCTATACTTCCAACGGAAGTATCTTTGATTCCTCCAACCTTGTTTATACCGATAATTATTACGGCTTTGCCAGCCTGGGGCTCAAACCTTATTACTCTTTTTATTTTATCGGGGACCTGAATGTCGCGGTTTTTTATGAAATTCTTTTTAGGAACTACGGCAATAGAAAAGCAAGAACCGACGGCGGTACCTACACGGGCGACAATCAAAGCGATACGGAAAATACTATCGGAGCTTCCTTTAAATATCCTATTGACAAAAATCTCAGCGCGGTTGCCGGTTTAAGTTACATGGCGGTGGATTCCAACATGAAATACCAGGATTTTGTCAAATATAATTTCAAGATTATTACCGCTTCGGCCGGCGTTTCTATGAGTTTTTAATAAACCCCAAAAAGTACCGCAGGACATCATCAAGTTTAACGGCCTGGACCGGTTTGAAATACGCCGTCCCGCCGTTTTTCATTTTAAAAACAACCCTGTCTTCCTCTTCTCTGATGGAAACTATCCCGGCCTTTTTAGCGGTTATCCGTATCTTTACTATCTTGAGCAGGTTCTCGGCCTCAAAAGGAAGCGCGCCAAATCTGTCAAGCAGCTCCGCCTTTATCCGGTCAACGGCCGAAAGGTTTTCCGCAGCCATCATATCTTTATATATATTTATTTTCAAAAACCCGTCGTTGACGTACGGCTCCGGCAGGCAGGCGTTTATTTTAAGGTCTATTTCTACTTTTTCTTCCGGTTCTGTTTCTCTTATCCCTTTGGCCGAATTTACGGCCTCCTTAAGGAGTTTCATGTAGAGTTCAAGGCCCACTTTGCCTATCTGGCCGTGCTGTTCCTTCCCCAGAATATTACCGGCGCCCCTTATTTCCAGGTCTTTCATGGCGATGGAAAATCCCATGGAAAGCTCATCGCATTCTTCTATAGCGGTCAGTCGTTTCATGGCCGTATCCGTAAGCGCCCTGCTTTTGGGATAAGTTAAATAAGCAAAAGCCTGAACCCGGCTCCGGCCCACCCTGCCTCGAAGCTGATAAAGCTGAGACAGTCCCAGGTCATCCGCATCTTCTATTATTATGGTATTCGCGGAAGGATTATCCAGGCCGGCCTCAATTATAGTAGAGCAGAGCAGCACATTATATTTTTTGTTATAAAAATCCAGCATTATCTTTTCCAGCACCGGGCCGGGTAGCTGCCCGTGCGCCACCGCGATCCTGGCTTCCGGTACCAGCTTTCGCAGTTTATCTGCCGCTCTTTGTATAGTTTTTACTTTATTGTACACATAATAAACTTCTCCGCCCCGCGCCAGTTCTTTGTTTATGGCGCCTCTGATTATTTTTTCATTATGTTCGATAATATAGGTTTGGATAGCCCTGCGGCCTGCCGGCGGGGTATTGATATTGCTTATCTCCCTTATTCCGGAAAGTGAAAGATATAAAGTCCGGGGTATGGGGGTCGCCGATAAGCTCAAGCAGTAGACTGTTTTTCTAAGTCTTTTTAATTTTTCTTTCTGCCCGACGCCGAACTTCTGCTCGTCATCCAATATGAGCATCCCCAGGTCCTTAAAGAGGATATCCTCCTGAAGCAGCCGGTGCGTGCCGATAACTATATCAACATTGCCCGCCTTTAACTTTTCCCGGGTCTTTTCCTGTTCTTTTTTTGAGTTAAATCTGGAAAGCATCGCGATACTCACGGGATAATCCGCCATACGTTCTTTAAAGGTCTTATAATGCTGTTCCGCCAGAATGGTGGTCGGGCAGATAAAAGCCGCCTGTTTTCCGTCAAGCGCGCACTTAAATGCCGCGCGCAGAGCTACTTCCGTTTTTCCGAAACCCACGTCCCCGCAAACCAGCCGGTCAACAGGTTTTCCCTGCTCCATGTCCCGTTTAACTTCAGAAACCGCGCGGAGCTGATCCCTGGTTTCCTCATATATAAAAGAAGCCTCGAATTCTTTCTGCCACTCCGTATCGGGAGAAAAGGCATGCCCGTCAAGGCTCTCTCTTGCCGCGTAAAGCTGCAGCAGGTCATCCGCCATTTTTTTAACATCCTCCCTTACTTTTTCTTTGGCTTTTTCCCATTGGGAGGTGCCCAGATTGGATAGGACCGGTTTTTCCTCGAAGCCCACATACTTCTGGATCTTATTGATATCTTCAACCGGCACGTAGAGTTTATCGTTATTTAAATATTCAAGAGTTACAAAATCAGTTTTCGCGCCTGAAAGTTCAAGGCTGTTCAAACCCAAAAATCTTCCAAGCCCGTAATTTTCATGCACCACTATTTCCCCGGTGCTTATCTCAAAAACACTTTTTACCGGCGCCCCGTCCTTAAAATATCTCCTTCTTCTTTTGGGGGCAGGCCGCGCGTTCCCATACCTTCCGAATATTTCATTATCCGTAATAAAGCAGGCGCCGGCCCCGGGGAAATAAAAGCCCGCGTGCAGCGAGCCTTCCAGATATTCCGCCCGGAGCGCCGCTTTATTTTCCGCGAGTATTTCCGCGAATCTTTCTTTTTCCCCCCTGCTGTTAAAAAATAAAAATACTTTAGCGCCTTCCGCTTCCATCTTCTTTATTTCTTCTATCGCAAGAGTGACGTTTCCGCTGAAAGAGGGAAAACTTTTTGTTTTGATATACAGGCCGGTTTCTGTCCTTTTATTATTTATTGCGGTAAAACCGGGCGTTTCGGGGAGCTCGTTTCCTTCCGTTAAAGGTTCTTCAATATAGAAAAGAGTGTTTTTCTTCAGATATTCTGTTATTTTTCCGCTCTTAAAATTGTTTTCCCCGGCAGGATATATGCTTATTTTGTTTATTTCTTTGGTTGATTTCTGGGTAAGCAGGTCAAAAACCCTTATGGTATCTATACTGTCTCCGTAGAAATCTATTCTTACAGGATGTTCTTCGGTAGGAGGGTAAATATCAAGAATGCCGCCCCGGACCGAGATTTCCCCTTTTTTTTCCACAAAAGTTTCCATTTTATAACCGGCCTGAATAAGCTGTTCTACGAGTCCGATAAGCTTCACTTCTCCGGCTCTCTCCAGCGTGAAGACAGAGGCAGCGAAATCCTTTTGTCCGGGCACCGCCTGGGTAAAAGAGCGGTTCGAAAAAACGGCCGCCTTATATTGCCCTTCAAGTAATTCTTTAAGGCCGAGGAGCCGCTGTTCTTTTAACTCGCTCGAAGGCGGAAGTAAAACCCCTTCAAGTTCTTCCCTTGCCGGAAAAAGAACCAGGCCTTCATTAAAAAAGGCCTGCAGGTCATAATAGGCCCTGAGGGCGGAATCATCATCGGGAAATATTAAAAGCACGGGCCGGCCGGTGTCTTTATAAAGCGAATACGCCAGAAAAGAATCAGCGGAACCTTTGATCCCGCTGATATTAATTGTTCCGGTTTCTTTTATTTTCGCAAGGAGCTCGGTATAGGCAGGGCTCGCAAGAAGAAGCTTATCTAGGTTTTGCATATTTAAGAAGGTCTATAAAGTTCATAAAGTCTGTAAGGTCGAAAGTCTAATTTCCCAATATTTTCATTCAATATATTTTCATCAATGTAAGGCCTTATAAACCTTTGACCTTATGGACTTTTGACTCTTTTTGTTTCTAGAACTTTACTTTCACCGGTTCTTTATCCGCCTCGCTTATGTTGAAGTATTCCTTTGTCTTAAAGTTGAACATCGTGGCAACAAGATTGGCCGGGAACATTTGCATGGCATTGGAAAAACTCAGGACCGTGTCGTTATAGAACTGCCGGGCATAGGCGATCTTGCTCTCTATTCCATCAAGCTGTTCCTGGAGTAAACGGAATTGCGCGTCCGCTTTCAGTTGCGGGTAATTCTCGGCAACGGCGAATAAACTTTTCAGGGCCTGCGTCAGCCCGTTCTGGGCTTTTTCCATATCAGCAACACCTGTAGCTCCCATAATAGCCGAGCGCGCTTTTGTTACATTCTCAAAAACTCCTTTTTCATGCGCGGCGTAGCCTTTAACGGTCTCTACCAGGTTCGGCACAAGATCCGCTCTTTTTTTCAACTGGACATCAACCTGGGCCCAGGAATTTTCACAACGGTTCCGCAGGATGACCAGCCTGTTATAGACCGCGATAAGGAAAAACACTATTATTGCCGCAAGGCCAAGACCAATTACAACCGAAATCCAGGGTATGCTCATGTTTTAGTCCTCCCATCCAAAAAATTTTATTGTAATGCTTCTTATTTCTTCTTTAAACACCGCCGCTGCAATGGCCACGAACGGCATGTACATGACAAGCGCGGCCGCGATAGTGCCGGCCAAAGCGTTAAAATCAGTGCTTACTCTGGTAATTATAACACAAAATATTACAAATAAAAACAGCTTCCAGGCCGTTTTCCCTGTTGCAGCGGCTTCTTCGCCTGAAAATGTTTCCGGGAGCTTGACGAAAATAAACCAGGTTATGACAGGAAAAATTGAAAGAAAAAGGAGCATGTTGCCGTAAAAGGCCCTCACAAAGGGCTTAAACAGCCACATTTCAGTAATACGGTAAAAAAGGGAATCCACCGGTTTTACATAGATATTCCTGAGGCAAAGTAAAGGGACTCCTTTTTTCGCTGAAATATGTTTCGCGAGAATTGCCGCTGCCGACTCCACTTTTTTTCCTGTAAGCCCCGGAGCAGGCCCGAGTAACTCATTTTCTAAAACAAAGGAAAAGAACGCGTTTTCCAGCAGTCCCTCCGTATTTTTTCCCTGAAACCTGTAGAGCTTCCTCTTGCCCGTGTCCAGCAGGATAACAATATCGTTGTCAAGGACCCTGCCCGCTGTTTTCTCAATATAATTTACAGACATCGGGATATTTTTATCAATAATGAACCTGAGGCGCACACCGGTCTTTGCTTCAAGTTCCGCGGTTATCATATTTGTGGCCTGAAAACCCGGAAAAAACAAAGTATTATTCCTATATTCAACTCCGGAAAAGAGCAGCAGGGAACCCAGGACGAAAGCAAGCGCGTGCATTACATGGCCCTTAGTATTCTTATTCTTTCTTCTATCGGAGGATGGGTATCAAAGAAACCGCTTAACCCTCCCTTAATATTAGTGAAAGGATTCACTATGAAAAGATGCGCTGTGGCTTTGTTCGCTACTTCCAGTTCTTCTTTATTGCCGGAAAGTTTTTCCAAAGCATCGGCAAGCCCCGGAGGATATCTGGTCAGGAGTACCCCTTCTGCATCCGCCAGGTATTCCCGCCTCCGGGACAGCGCGAGATTCAGGAGCTGCCCGATAAGGGGCGAGATGAGCGCGAGCACAATTGCAAGAAGGAGAAATGCAAGCCCGGCGGAACCACCCAGGCCCCGGCCTCTTCCTCCCAGGCGGGACCATCTAACATTCCTGAGCATCCAGTCGGAAAGCAGAGTTATGGTCCCGACCAGGACCACCGCAATAGACGAGATCAAAATATCATAATTTTTAATATGCGAAAGTTCGTGCGCGATCACCCCTTCCAATTCCTGCCGGTTAAGTTTTTCAATAAGCCCCGTGGTAAATACAACAGCGGCGTGTTTTGGGTCCCGGCCGGTGGCAAACGCGTTGGGAGCAGTATCAGAGATAATATAGATCTTCGGCCGGGGAAGCCCCGCGGCAAGACAAAGGCCCTCCACAGTGTTGATAAGGTAGGTATGCTCGACCGGGTCGGCCGGTACGGCGCGGGAAACCGCAAGCACCAGTTCATCGCTGTAATAATAACTTCCATAGACCATAACAATAGAGATAATTGCCGCAAGAAGAATGCCAAAAGGGCCGGAGCCGGAGGTCTGCCCGAACACATAGCCCAGTACAAGCACAAAAATAACAAAAAACATTATTACAAACACGGCCCTGCGTTTGTTCGAAGCTATCGTTTCATATATCATGTTAGCTGCTCTTGCTTAATTAATTTTTATAGCTAAACTATTTTGCATTTATTTTTGAAAACGCTGCTTTTGTCTATGCAGTCATTATAGCCGTTGTTTCAGTTTTTTACAATATTCATTACGGTCTCGGCCCATTCGGTAAGCCTTTCGGGTTTATAGGCGACCGTACTAATGTCCTTAAGTATGAATTCCACCGGGCTGGAACTTTTTTTACAGGCGGCTATTACATCTCTCGTGTCCGCGGCTATGGCTTCAAGCTCAAAGCTCCCCCTTGAGAAAAATGCCGGGCTGGATTTTCTGGACACCACATAATCCTTTCCGATCTGCTCCGCGGCGTTTTTAACATCCGCCCAGGGGCTGATGGAGATCTTCCTCACATTAGGCAGCTTTCTAATAATATCTATCTTTTTATCCAGCGGCTCACAGCAGCCGTAATAACCGAGCCCAAATTTCGCAAACCATTTTTTGGCGTATTCTATCTCAAATTCATCATGCATCGCGGGCGAAGCTGTAGAAAATATCTGTGCCATACCGAAAGTCCAGTTATCCCTTGCTTTCGGCTTTTCAGGATCAAAATCTTTGCCCGGGAATTTTTCAATGAACACCGGGAGCTTGTCGGTATAAGAACCCGAGCAATGCACGGTCCTGAACCCGTAGCCCAGCAGGCCCTGTTTTTCATACTGGTCCAGCAGTGCAAGATAGGCGTCTAAGAACCTGGCTATGGTCTTGTGCATGAATTCCGGCCTTAAGGCCAGGTCCATTAGAAGATTTTCGGCCCCGCGCAGCATTACGATGACATCCCAGGCGGGAAAAGCGATCTGCACGCCTTCCTTCCTTACCTCGATTATTCCCTTAAAAATATCCTGCATTATTTCATAGCGTTCTTGGGTTTTTTCCCTGTTAAGTTTAATGACCGGGTCCTTTATCTTTTGAAGATCTTCCTCTTCTTTTAACTGGTCAGTATATAAATGGCCTTTGACATTATTGGCCTCATCCGTTACGGCCTGTTCATCTTTAATATCTATCCCGAAATTCCATTTCTCGAGAGCCAGCGGCGAGCGGAGCACCGGTTCTATGACCATATCAACCCTGAAATGTTCCCATTTGTACAGATCCTGCCGCATATATAATTCTACCTCGCGGCAGTACGGATTTTCCGTCTTCAGGGTGAGTTCTCCTCCGCCATTCAGTTCATGCCAGGGCAGCTGGTCTATCAGGACCATCGGCCGTTTTGGCTTTAATTCGTTAAGCGCTTTCCAAAGCGCTATAGTTTCCTTTTGCACGGGAAGTTCGGCTATCTCCCGGTACTTTTTTCCCAGTTCCCGTAATATTTCTTTATCTTTAACCGGCACCGCCATATATTCCCCCTTTTTCTACCCTTCTCCCCCGGCACCCGGGATCTAACACCTTTGTATTATCACTTATTATTATTGTATTTCCCGAATTCCCTTACCGTATCGCACATTGCCAGGACATTTTCTACCGGAGTTTCCGGAAGAACCGTATCATGGCTGGCTCCTGCCACATAGCCGCCGCCGGGCATCATAATTTTCAAGATTTCTTTTGTTCTTTCTCTCACAACTTCCGGCGTGCTTTCCATCAAAATATGATGCGAATCTATCCCGCCGTTGAATACCATCCTCTTTCCGTAATTTTTCTTTAACTGCACCAGGTCCATACCGGCACAGGTAGTCTGGACAGCATGCAACGCATCCAACCCGACACTTATCAGGCCGGGTATTAATGGTTCTATACCGCCGCAGCAATGCAGCTGCACCTTGAGATTATACGCGTGTCCGAGTTCAATAAGCTTCCTGAAATGCGGCAGTAAAAAGCGCCTGAATAACTCAGGGCTTACCAGCGGCCCGTTCTGGCTGCCCAGGTCATTGCCCATGAAAAAAATATCAATATATTTCCCGGCCGTATCGAAGATCCTCTTATTCGCCTCAAAATAATAAGAAGAAAGATGCTCAAAGACCGCGTCCACGGCCTCAGGTTCATCATACATCTTCATAAAAAGGTTCTCCATGCCCAGCAGATCATTAGCTTCATGCCAGAAGGGGGACCATAAACCGCCCATTATCGCATATTTCCCTTTGCGCGCTTCCACCTGCGCTTTTATTCCGGAAGCGTCGTACCATTTCGGGTCCGGCCACGGAAAGTCATGGATCTCTTTAAGTGTTGCCTTTGCCAGCGGATGATTAAGCGCCTGGCCGCAGCCTATGCCCTCCCGCTTGATACCCAGCCTGTTGGCTGAATCTTTCAGCGCTGGGCCGCTATCCCTGGCGTGCACGGGCCGGAAATCATCCCCGAGTTTTAGTTTTAGGCCTTCATCATCAAGCGAAAACTTTTTTTGCATGCCTTCCCACATCTCCCGGGAAGCCCCGAACCAGAGCGGAACCCGGTCCGGCTCTTCATGCGCAAAAGTAGTTAATACCCGTTCCCGTGAAGTCATCACCATAATATTTCCTCCAACCTTAAAGATATCCTTCCACGATTTTAGACTTTACAGACTTTTTGGACCTTTGACCTTAGACTTTCTTTTATTGTACGCCGTCTATCCACACATGCCCCGCTCCGAGCCTCTGCGACGGCTTTGAAGCACACTCCAGAGCAATGACCGTCATATCTTTATCCGGCGGGTTCACGGGCAGGTCATAAAGATGGAGCCGTTCCGTAGGCTTGAAGGTCTGTTTAAACTTAACCTTTTCACCGGTACTGACTATCCGGGCATTGCGCACCTTCATCTGAAGACCGCCTAACCAGAGCTCTTTGCCGTACCAGCGGGTAATATGCCAGTACATAGTATTCCCCTTGGCGGTAGCCGAGGTCCCATGCGGGTTGAAGTTCATCCATTCGGTATTAACTCTCTCGGTTCCGTAAATAGATTCTCCGTTATTGTTGCGTTTAAGCCAGT
>Ga0209083_1000398_pt1 | contig 65620 bp, 57 predicted proteins | sample AM7aDNAmetaG_FD_184132 | JGI IMG/M metagenome (GOLD analysis project Ga0209083, IMG submission 184132) | Freshwater microbial communities from Finland to study Microbial Dark Matter (Phase II) - AM7a DNA metaG (SPAdes) (version 3) | ecosystem: Environmental > Aquatic > Freshwater > Lake ... | reverse complement strand
TTCCAGATTCCCCGAACCTGTCCTGAACTCCTATAAATTCTATCGGAGTTGGAATGCTTTTTGCGCAGTGCTCGGCAACCGCCGAGCCCATCCCGCCTATAACCTGGTGTTCTTCGGCGGTAACAATAGCTCCGGTTTCAAGCGCGGCTTTGTCTATACATTTGCCGTCTATAGGTTTTGAAGTATGCATATTAACGACGCGCGCGCTTATTCCTTTCTTTTTGAGTTCTTCCGCGGCAAGCAAGCACTCATAAAGTATGAGGCTTCCCTGTCCGATAAGCGTTACATCGCTTCCTTCAAGCAGAACATTAGCAATGCCTATTTCAAATTTGTCTTCGGGCTTTGTTATTACAGGAACCTTCTCTCTTCCCATTCTTATGCAGACAGGCCCCACGTGTTTAAGAACTGCGTCCGCGGCCTTCGCCATCTCTATCGCATCGGCCGGCATTAAGAGTACTATGTTTGGGATTGCGCGAAGCATGGCTATGTCTTCAAGCGCCTGGTGTGTTGCGCCGTCAGCGCCGACAGATACGCCGCCGTGCGCGGCAATAAGTTTAACGTTCAGGTTCGCGTAGCAGATAGAGACTCTTATCTGGTCCCAGCAGCGTCCCGGAAGGAAGACGCCATAAGTGGCGCAAAAAGGAATTTTTCCGGTCAGGGCAAGACCTGCTGCCGTCGCGATTACATCCTGTTCGGCTATTCCCATATCAAAGAAACGGTCGGGATATTCTTTTGCGAACTTGTTTGTAAGCGTCGATTTAGCGAGATCTGCGTCCAATACGACTATGTTTTTGTTGATTTTGCCTAACCTGACGAGCGAATCTGCAAGAGCTTCCCTTGTAAGTTTCATTTCTGGTACTGCAATCATTATTAAACCTCCTAAGAAATTACTTTTTTCGTTCTTAATGTTCTTAACGTTTATAAGGTTTATAACGAAAATATTTTAGGAGCTGATTCCTTACGTTACAAACGTTATGAACGTTCGCACGTTATAAACGGATATTTATCTGTTAAACGCCCTTTTAGCTATATCTTTTCTGTACTGCGCGCCCTCAAAGGAGATCTTTGAGACAGCGCTGTAGGCATTATCAACTGCCGCGCGCATATTTGCTCCTAAAGCGGTGACGCCAAGCACTCTGCCGCCGCTGCTTACAACTTCTCCGTTATTTGAGGCTGTTCCGGCATGAAAGACCACGGTGTCCTTTGTACTGCCCGCTTCTTCCAGTCCGTTAATCTGCTTTCCATTCTCATATTTTCCGGGATAACCTCCGGAGGCCATAACAACACAAACGGCCGGTCTTTCATCCCACTGGGCTGTTACGGAACTCGCTTTCCCGTCAGCGCAGGCGATAAGTATCTCAAGCAGGTCTGATTTTAATCTCGGAAGAATGACCTGCGTTTCAGGATCTCCGAACCTGCAATTGAATTCAACAACTTTTGGCCCGTCCTTTGTGAGCATTAGACCGGCATAAAGCACGCCTTTGAACTTCTTGCCGAGCTGCGCCATACCTGCGATTACCGGCAGAATTATCTTGTTAATTGTATCATTTTCAAGTGATTTATTCAACACAGGGGCCGGAGAATAGGCGCCCATACCGCCAGTATTTGGTCCCTGATCATTATCAAAAACGCGTTTGTGGTCCTGCGCGGAAACCATCGGAATTATGTCGCTTCCATCAACGAAAACCAGATAGGAGGCCTCTTCCCCTTCTAAAAAATCCTCAATTACAACCTTGCTGCCGGCGCTCCCGAAAACGCGGTTAACCATAATCTCTTCCAAGGCTATTCTCGCTTCACTGAGATCTTTCGGGATTATTACTCCCTTTCCTGCTGCCAGGCCGTCGGCCTTTATGACTACCGGAAATTTCTTGTTTTTAAGGTATTCCAGAGCTTCTTCTCTGCCGTAAAATATCTCATAAGCGGCTGTCGGGATAGCGAACCTTCGCATAAATTCCTTCGCGAAGGATTTGCTGGACTCAAGCAGGGCGGCTTCCCTTGAGGGTCCGAATACTTTTAATCCCGCCTTTTCGAACTCATCCACAATGCCCATAGATAAAGGAATCTCAGGCCCGATAACCGTAAGGCCGATATCATTCTCCAGGGCGAAATTGATGAGCGCGGGAATGTTTTCAACGCGGATATCAACGCATTGGGCGACAGAACCAATGCCGGGGTTTCCGGGAGCGCAGTAGAGCTTGCCGAGTTTCTTGCTCTGTGTCAGTTTCCAGCAGATGGCATGTTCGCGGCCGCCGCTGCCTACCACAAGAACATTCATGGTGCCTCCGAGAAAATAAATTCTAAATTCTAAGTCCGCCTGAAGTTCTTCAGGCGAGATCCCGCCTGTTTGCCTGCAAACAGCGGACACGAAAATCTAAACAAGATGCAAAAGGCAATCCGTCGAAAAAATTACTTTATATTCTTAGCCAAAGGAACTTCGCCGCAGTCAGGGAACTTTGGGCAATTGATGCATTCAGTCCAGACTTTATGCGGAAGCGAGTCGCGCTTGACAATTTTAAATCCGAACTTGCGGAAGAATTTGGGAATGTAGGTAAGCGTGAAGACTCTTTTTACGCCAAGCTCTTTTGCTTCGGCAAGGCACGCCTCAACGAGTTCTTTGCCGATGCCCCTCCCTGAATGCCTCTTTTCTACCGCCAGTGAGCGAATTTCAGCCAAGTCTCCCCAGGAGATGCTTAAAGCGCAAACCCCGACGAGTTTGTCCTTGTGCCTGTAAACGTAGAAGTCGCGCAGTCTTTCATAAATATCCACGATTGATTTTGGCAGCATCAGGTCCTTTTTGGCGTAAGCGTTGATAAGTTTCTGAATCTCCTTCGCATCTTCCAGTTTTGCTTTTGTTATCATTTCTTTCTCCTTGAATTAGTAATCAGCAATCAGCAATTAGTAATCGCCTTTAAGCCGATAACCATACCGTCTCTTCCCCTATCAGCTTTTCTATCTCCGCTATCAATTGTCTTGTAGGCCTGACCCTTAGCGGGGTCTCAACTATAGAAAGTTCTTTCTCGTATTGGTCTACGAAATGCAGAAAAACCAGGCACGAGCCGCCGCTGCCGTCGTGCTTGGAAAGGAGAAACTTTAACTGTTCGAGAACCTGTTCCTCCAGTCCTATCTTCATAAGTTTTATATGCATCTTCTTGCTCAAGCGCTGCTCGGCTTCTTCAAGCAGCATAATGCTATCCGCGAGTATCTTGGCGACTACAGAGCTCTTGTCATCTGCCGCTTGCTGCTCTGTTTCTTCCTGCTTTGCTCCCATATGTTCTTCAAAATCAATTTTACCCTTAATCAGCACCATATTCTCTTCCACCAGTTTATCCCGGATAGTTTCGTAAAGTCTTGGCCAGACAACGACTTCTACGGTGCCGAAAAGATCTTCTAGCGTAACTATGGCCATCTCCTGGTTCTTTGTTTTAGTTATCTTCTTGTCGACTTTTTGTATGATTCCGCCGATGGTTACTATTGTAGCGTCTTCAAAGTTTTTTAAGGTATTGGTCGCGGCGTTGGAAAAATGTTTAAGCGCATCCTCGAACTTAACCAGAGGATGTCCCGAAAGATACATCCCGAGCAGGTCCTTTTCAAAAGAAAGCAGTTTGTCTTCCGGGTACTCTTCTTTGGATAACGTTTTTGCTGCTTCGGTCATTACCTCGGAACCAAAGAGCATATCCTGTCCGTTAGATTTGTCTTCCTGCAGTTTCGCGGACTGGCTGAGCGTCGCTTCAAGCAGCATCATTAACTGGAGTCGTTTTTCACCGAAAGAATCAAAGCCGCCGCATCTAATGAGGCTTTCAATGACCCTCTTATTTATCAGTCTTAAGTCAACTCTCGCGCAAAAATCCGCGAGTGATTTATAATTACCGTTCTGCTCCCTCTCGCTGACTATCTTTTGGGCTGCAAGCGCGCCCACATTTTTTATCGCGGAAAAGGCGAAGAGTATTTCGTTGCCGCCGCTGGTAGTGAATCTAACTTGCGAGCGATTGATATCCGGCGCGACCAGCGCAATGCCGGTCTTGCGGCACTCATCTATATAACCCGGGATCTTATTGTCATTTTTGTCGGTATGGCCGATCTCGGAAGAAAGCAGAGCCGAGTAAAACTCCAGCGGATAATGCGCCTTTAAGTACGCCGTGTGGAAGGCAAGGACCGAATAGGCCGCGGCGTGGGCTTTGTTGAAGCCGTAGCCGGCAAACTTTGCTATCTGGTCGAAGACTTTGTTCGCGAGTTCTTTTTTTACATCCTTCTTTTTAGCGCCTTCCAGGAAGATTGCCCTTTGTTCTTCCATAACATCCAATTTCTTTTTGCCCATAGCTTTCCTGAGGTAATCCGCCTGCCCCAGGGAAAAGCCGGCCAAGACCTGGGCGATCTGCATGACCTGTTCCTGGTAAACAATAATTCCGTAGGTTTCCTTGAGAATCGGCTCAAAAGCAGGATGATCATACTTTATGGTCTTCATACCGTGCTTGCGTTTGATGAAGTCGTCGATATAGTCCATAGCGCCCGGCCGGTAAAGGGCATTCAACGCGATCATATCTCTTATGTCGCGCGGTTTAACTTTACGCATCAGATCGCGCATACCCTTGCTTTCAAACTGAAAAACGCCGGCTGTTTTGCCTTCGCCGAGCAGGTCAAAAGTCTTTCCGTCTTCTAAAGGTATAGCGTCAACATCGATCACGACGCCATGATTAATTTTTATGTTTCTTACCGCATCATCTATTACATTCAGAGTCTCCAGCCCAAGAAAATCCATCTTCACAAGCCCGACTTTGTCGATGGATCTCATTTCGTACTGTATTGAGATAGTGCCTTTCTTCTGGTCCTTGTAAAGCGGAACATAGTTGGTCAGCGGTTCCTTGGCAATAACGACGCCGGCTGCGTGCGTGGAAACATTCTTCGTCATATTTACCATCTCGGAGGCGATGCTCAGGACTCGCTTGACCAGCTCGTTCTGTTTCATAAGTTCGTTGAGTTCTCGAATACCTTTTGCTACCTCTATTAGAGGGACCTGCTCCTCGCTGCCTTCAATATTTGGCAGTTTGGCGGGTACCAGTTTTGCGATATTGTTCCGTTCCGAGAAAGGCATACCGAGGGCCATGCCCACGTTTTGTATGGAGCTTTTACAGACCAGGGTTCCGAAGGTGACAATCTGGCCTACGTTCTCGCTGCCGTATTTCTCTCTCACATACGAGACCATTCTGTCCCGATCCGCGAAGTCCACGTCTATATCGGGCGGGCTTATGCGCTCGTTATTGAGGAAACGTTCAAAGAACAGGTTAAATTTCATAGGGTCAATTTCAGTTATGCCCAGACAAAAGGCGGCCAGAGATCCGCAGACAGAACCTCTTCCGGGGCCAACCCGTATGCCGTTTTCTTTGGCCCACTTAATATAATCCCAGACTATCAGGAAATAACCCGCGAAACGTTCTTTGTTAATGACCGAGATCTCGAATTCCACCCTCTCTTTAAAGCCGGCAGGCGCGGCGGGACCGAATCTTTTCTTTAGACCTTCCAGAACCAGATGGGTGAAATATTCCTCGCGGTTCTTATATTCTTTTGGTATCGGGAAATCCGGCAAGATAAGTTCTTTTACTTTTGGAAAAGTGAAATTGCATTTCTCCGCGACCTCAAGCGTGTTTTTAAGAGCATCAGGGATGTAGGAGAATTTCTGGAGCATTTCTTCTTCTGATTTTATGTAGAACTGGTCATTTGCGAACTTCATCCGGTTCTCATCCTGCACGGTCTTGCCGGTCTGTATGCAAAGCAGAATGTCCTGCAGCTGGGCGTGTTCCCGTTTAATATAGTGACAGTCATTGGTGGCCACCACGGGAATATTGAGTTCCTTGGAGGCTTTGACAAGCTCTTCGTTTACGCGGTATTGCTCTTCTATATCATGGTCCTGAAGCTCAAGATAGAAATTACCTGTTCCAAAGTGTTCGCTGTACTCTCCAATCAGACGGCGGGCTTCATCTAGTTTTCCTTTCTGGATAGCCATTGGTATTTCGCCTTTCAGGCAGGCCGAAAGGCAAATAAGTCCTTCCGAATGCTTAAAGAGCAGTTCTTTGTCTATCCGGGGTTTGTAATAGAAACCGTCAAGATAGCCGGCGCTCACAAGTTTGATTAGGTTCTTATAGCCTATTTCATCCTTGCAGAGCAGTACAAGGTGGTAAGCGGTTTCTCCGCTCGGATTAGCCGACCTTTCACCCCTGGCTCCGGGAGCGACATAGACCTCGCAGCCAATGATTGGTTTGATTCCGGCCTTCATCGCCGCGCCGTAAAACTCAACAGCCCCGAACATATTCCCGTGATCGGTTATGGCCATGGCCGGCTGCCTAAGCGCTGCAACATGCTTTAGCATAGGTTTAAGTATAGAGGCCCCGTCAAGCAGGCTGTACTGTGTGTGATTATGTAAGTGTACGAACTGGCTGTGCGGCATCATCCCCCTGCAGAATTGTTCGCTTTCTTATTCCCATGAATTATTAGCAGAATTATGACGATAAGTAAAGCAAGTAAGGAAATACTATAGCCCCAAAGCACGGAGGCCTTATAAAAAGCGGCTTCTTTGTCGACTATCAGGAGCGAAAGGTTAAGCAGTTCGCTCGGCGGCAGCAAAGACTCAAGTCTCTTTATCTTCCAAAGTTCCGCGTGCTCTACCAGCGAGCCGGCCATAAGCAGCACACCGGCTGCAACCAGAACTTTTGCAGCGCCGGATTTTAAGGCCCTCGCGAAGGCGTCAAAACGGGCGCAGGCAATAACTGCGGCAAGCGTGAAGGGCACAATTACCATGCGCAGAGCCGCTGACTGAGAGTTCAGGAACGGAACGAAAGCGAAGATGCCGTAAAACCTGTCAAAAGTGAATAAAAGCGTAATCAGCATCGCGAGATAAATGCCTTTGAAGTCTATCTTCTTCAGTCCCGGTGAGAGTTCCCTCCTCTTTCCGTCTTGCACGAGTATTCCCAGCCAGATGGCGAACCACGCGATCAGGGCAAAACCCGTAATATCTGTAAACAGGTTGTATTCAAACCAACCGAAGGATCCCCGGAAAAGTTGAAAGTTAGCGTCTTGCGGAATTATCATGGCAGATAAGAGGGTGATTATGGTGGGGTAGCCTTTAGAGCCGGCGTTATCCTTGCCGGCATAAGCCGCAAGAGCCGGCAACAGTCGAAAGGCCGAAAGGATTCCGGAAACCGCAAGAGCAACCGCTATACCCTTCCACTTCTTCAGATCAGAGAACATATAGGCGAGCAAAAAGAAGATGCACCATACGTAAATATGAAAACCTCCCTGCAGGAGGATGAAAAAGAAAAGGAGCGCCAATTTTAGCGCTGTTAGCAAATCCTTCTTGCCTTCGCCGAGATCAAACACGAGCAGAGCAAAATACGGGAGCAGAAAGACGGAGAACCATTGTGTGTGCCCTACTCCCAGCCTCGAGACCGTGTTGCCGTTGAAATTGATTAACAGGAAAAGCGCAGTAAAGGAGAGAAGGTTCAAGCTGAACTTTTTCCGGAGCAGCAGGCACCCAAGGAAGCCGAGCGCGTAAAAGAGCGCGGCATTGAAGCACTCAAATTGTCCCGGTGTCAGGGCCTTAAGCAGAAGTATCTGAGGCGAGACCATGGTTTCGGGAAGGCCCAGAAACATATCGGTCTTATGGACAGGCTCAGAGATAAAGTAAGGTATCCGCTTTTCTTCAAGCGCCTGCTTTAGGACAAGGCAGTACTGTTTTTCTTTGGGCCAGTCCGCGATGCTCATTTGAATATCTCCCATCCTGAAGGAAGATAGCCAGTGCCCGAGTCCCAATAGAAAAAGCGCTGTCAGAAATAGGGAGGCAAATACTTTGCCGGCTTTCCGGAAAAAAGCGTTTTCCATATATTTTAGCATTTAGACTCTCTCCGGTGGTTGTTGAGCAAGCTTTTACTTAACGCGGGCGGTTCATTCCCTTTCGCAGTTGTGAGACGAAACTGCCGGTTTTTTCCGCAAGATCTTTTTTGTGAAGATTTCTGGTGATGACCTTAATGACGGCGCTGCCTACAATTGCTCCGTCCGCGTGCTTCAAAACTTTCCGGAGCAGCTTTGCGTCAGAAATTCCGAAGCCCAGCGCAATCGGTTTATCCGTGAACTTGCGCACGCGCGCGACATACTTTCTAAAATCAGGCAGAGCTGTCCTTGCGCCCGTGATGCCGGCGACCGTTACGCAGTAAATAAAACCGCTGCTTTTTTCGGCTACCAGTTTTATTCTTGCCGCGTCGCTGGTAGGCGCAAGAAAGAAAATTACTTTTACTCCGACGGCTTTTGCCGCTTTGAGGAGTTTAGCGCTTTCTTCGGGGATAAGGTCCGGGATTATAATGCCGTCAATGCCGTTTTCCGCGCAAGAGGAAGCGAACCGCTCGAGCCCAAACTGCAGAATTGAATTGTAATAGCCCATAAGGGTCAAAGCGGCAGAAATATTAGGCTTAACTTTGGAGGCAAACTTTAATATTTCTGCAAGGTTGATATGTTTTTTTAGCGCGTACTGCCCGGATTCCTGGATTGTCGGACCATCGGCGACCGGATCTGAAAATGGAATACCAAGTTCAATGATATCAGCTCCTGCCAAATCGAGGGCATAGATAATTTTTTCCGTGGCGGCTAAATCCGGGTAACCTGCAGTTATATAAACTATCAGGTTTTTTTTGCGTTCTCCGTTTAAAATAGAGAACTTTTCGTCTATTCTGTTGGCCTGCTTAGATATTCCTGCCGACATCTTTGTCTCCTCTGCCGGAAAGGTTCAGGACTACTATCTCCCCACTCCTAAACCGCTTCCTGTTCTTTAGCACATAGCCTATCGCGTGAGAAGATTCCAGCGCGGGAATTATGCCTTCAATCCTGGTAAGTAAATGATAAGCGTTTAAAGCCTCCGAGTCTGTTACGGCGTGGTATTCGGCTCTGCCCGTGGCTTTATAAAAACTGTGTTCCGGTCCGACTCCCGGGTAATCTAAGCCTGCCGCAATGGAATGAGTGGGCAGCACCTGGCCATTTTTGTCCTGGAGCATATATGAGTAGGCCCCGTGGAGCACCCCGGGCCTGCCGCAGCTTAATGTCGCAGAGTGGAATTTCGTGCCAACACCTTTTCCTCCGGCCTCAACACCGATCATTTTAACTTTTTTATCATTGTAAAAACGGTGGAAGAGTCCTATGGAGTTGCTGCCTCCTCCGACGCAGGCAATAAGATAATCCGGAAGCCTGCCTTCCAGTTCAAGTATCTGTTTTCTGGTTTCATTGCCGATTATGCTCTGAAAATCACGAACCATCATAGGATACGGGTGCGGCCCGGCCACTGTTCCGAAAATATAATACGTATGTCCTACGGTAGCAACCCAGTCCCTGAAAGCTTCATTAAGCGCGTCTTTGAGGGTTTTTGAGCCTGAGCTGACGGGAATGACCCTTGTCCCCAGCAGTTTCATGCGGTGGACGTTCAGCGCCTGCCTCTCACAATCTTCTTCGCCCATAAAAACATCGCACTCCAAGCCGAATTTTGCCGCGACCGTTGCCGTAGCCACGCCGTGCTGTCCTGCGCCGGTTTCCGCAATTACGCGTTTCTTACCCATACGAAGCGCGAGCAAAGCCTGCCCTACAGCGTTGTTAATTTTGTGGGAGCCGGTATGAGCCAAGTCTTCCCGTTTGAGATAGATCTTAGGCCCTCCTACGAAGTCTGTGAGCCTTTTTGCGAAAAACAAAGGCGTTTCACGTCCGATGTAGTTCTTGCGATAAAAACCAAGTTCCTTGAGGAATTTTGGATCCCTCTTTGCTTTTCCATATTCAATTTCAAGTTCCCGGAGAGCCGGGACGAGAGTTTCCGGTAGGAACTTGCCTCCGAACTCTCCGAAATATCCTCTCTTGTCAGGCAAATGCATAGTGCTCCTCAGCATGAAGCTTGTTTACAATTTTGTATGAATTTCTTCAATTTCTTCAGATCTTTTTTGCCCGGTTTTGATTCTACGCCGCTGTTCACATCCACGCAATAGGGTGAAGTTTTTTTTATGGCCTCTGAAACATTCCCCGGATTCAGTCCCCCCGATAGAATAACAGGGTTGCCTATTTCTTTCGCGGAAACGGCAAGCTTCCAGTCAAAGGTCTTTCCGGTCCCTCCCCTTTTTCCGGCGACAAAAGTGTCCAGTAAAAAAGCCGAGGCGGTAATATAAGCAGGAAGCAGGGCAAGGTCAGACCTGTCTTTGATACGAAAGGCTTTAATGACCGGCAGAGGATGAAAGAGCGGCAGTAACTCAGGGCTTTCTTCTCCGTGCAACTGAACTGCGGAAAGGCCTATTGAGGCAGCAAGTTTAAGCACGGCCGCCGGAGTTTCGTTTACAAAAACACCGGTCTTTGCCGTGAAAGGAGGCAGTTTTTCTATTATTTTGCCGGCTTGAGCCGCTGTGACCTGGCGCGGGCTTTTCGCGAAAACAAATCCCAGTATATTCGCTCCGTATTCAACGGCCGCAAGAGCGTCCTCAAGGTTTGTTATTCCGCACACTTTTATTAAAGTCATGAAGTATTATAGCAAATATGACCTGTTTCCTGAAACGATAAAATCCCGCGTAGATAAGGTTCTAATTCAATAATGTAATTTGTTTCTGGGAACTCAATACTATCTCAGGCGCGCCTTTGTATTCTTTGACCTTCCCGGACACCCTAACTTTCTTGCCGAGGTAGAACTCCTCAGGTTTTTCTGGAAAATTGCCGAAATCTGAGGCAAAGATGACGCAGGTAAGATACAGATTGAGGCCATCCTTAAAGTTCAAGAAAATAACCTTTCCGGAATTGTGACTCTTCGTTATTGTTCCTTCAATGATAATGTTCTTGCCGACATTATTGGCTGCATCCGCGAGAGGAACGTTTACAGGAGGCACGAACTCGCCTAAAGCCTGCGGCGGGAGCTTGCCCGTCTTTTTATCAAGAATCAACAGCTTAAAGCAGACAATTACGGCTATGGCCGCGGCCGCCGTTACTCCTGCCTTTAGCGCGAAATTCAACAACTTATTTTTGTCCATTTTAGTCTCCTTTTGCCGGATATATGTCCAACAACTCTTTGAAATTCTCATCAAGTTTTGACTTGCCGGCATCGTTTAGCGCTTCGTATCTGTTTATAAGGTTTAATATGCGCCCGTCTTTAAGATCAAAATTCCAAAGTCCTCTGTGTTTCTCTCTTGCTTCGCGCTCGTAAGCGGCGTACTTCTCTTTTTTGCCGAACGGTTTAAAGGTGTAGAGATAGGCAAACCCGCGTAGCAGCATTTCGGCGTTAAGATCCGTCCCGTTTACAGATATGTACGCGAGTGCGCGGCCGTACATATCTTTTGAATCATAATTGTCGTACTCAAGATAACACTGCTTCCCTTCCGCGAGGTTCCTTAGAAAATCCCGCGCTTCTTCTCCGAATCTTTGCGCCGGTATAACAGGGTGGTGCAATTCCGGAGCGTCAATTCCTTTCATTCTAACCTTGTCTCCCGTGTTAAGAACAACCGTGTCACCGTCAATAACACAGCTTATCGTATAAGGTCCGTACTTTTTTGTTTGGACCGGTCGCGGCGCGGGCTCTTTCATCTGCGGCTCATTAATAAGGATACTATAAAGAGCCATTAAGAGCAGAATTGCCCCGGTTACAAATAAGAGATATTTTGGATAGGCTGTCATCATTTCGGTTCCGTGTAGTCACATATGAAAAAAGCCCCCGGTGTTTTGACGGAGGCTTTAGAGGCGCTGTCTATGTCCTTTCGTCGCTGGACCGCGTTCATCGCTTTATTTATACCTTTTCTTTAATTGAAAGTCAACCCGCTTACTTCTTGAAAATGCTCTCAAGATACTTAAAGCTTTTTTCCGCAATGGCTTCAGGCCCCGGCGTAAAATCAAAGACCTCTACGGAAATATATCTCTCGTAGCCGTTTGCTTTGAGCGCCGCGGCGATGGGAATAAAATCTGTTTTGCCGAAACCCGGCCCGCACTTGTTTTCGTCATTTACATGAATATGTTCAAAATAGCCCTTGCAGTCTTTTATGATGTCGGGGATTGCTTTCTTCTCGCTGGACATTGCTTTTACATCAAGCATCATCTTGAAATTCGGATGGGCAAGCTCTTTTACAAAGGACAGGGCCTCCTGCGCGGTAGAGAAGATGTTTGTTTCGGCGGTTGAAAGAGGTTCCAGGCAGAGCATCACGCCTCTCTTTTTCGCCTCTTCCGCGCAAGCCAAGAAGAAATCCTTTGCTTCGGAAAGAGCCGTTGCCTGGGGCATGCCTTCCGGAATATTCCTTTGTTTGGGCGAACCGATGATCATTACTTTTCCGCCGAGCTCGGAACAGAATCTGATAAGTTCGAAAAAATACAGTTTGGTCTTCTCCCTGAGGGTTTTGTCCGTTGTTGTTATCGCAAGTCCTTCCGGGCTTACAAGCAGCCAATGCAGGCCTATTATTTCCAAGTCGTGTTTTTTGGCGATAGACTTCAGTTCGGCTCTTCTGGCAGCATCGATTAACTCTACTGATTTTGCAAGTGTGAATGGCGCTATCTCAATCCCGTCATAACCGGTTTTCTTTACAAAAGCGCAAGTCTTCTCCCAGTCCCAACCGTTAAACACTTCGCTGCAGATGCCTATCTTCACAATAGCCTCCCGAGTGTTTTGCCAATGTCAAATGAGCGCATTAAGGCCTCTCCTATCAGAGCGCCGTTGACGCCCAGTTCATTCAGGTATTTAATGTCATTTTGTGTTCTTATTCCGCTCTCGGAAACAGTCAGGACTTCGCGCGGGAGCAGTTCTTTTATCTTTGAGGTGGTCCTTAAATCCACACTGAAGTCCCTGAGATTTCTGTTATTGATGCCTATCAAACGCGCATCGCAACTAAGAGCGGTTCTTGCTTCCGAAGGTGTGTGAACTTCCACCAGTGCATCCATTCCGAGCCGGCTTGCTGTCTTTAAAAAAGCCCGCAGCATGGAAGGACTCAGGCAGGCGGTAATCAGGAGCACTGCGTCAGCGCCGGCAGCTCTCGCTTCATAGAGTTGATATTCATCCACGAGAAAATCCTTGCGGAGGACAGGCAGTCTAATCTTTCCTTTTATGGCTGCAAGATAACCGAGGTTTCCGAGAAAAAAAGCTTCTTCCGTAAGGACTGAAACGGCAGAGGCGCCGTATTTTTCGTAGGCAAGCGCAGTTTCAACCGGTTTGAAATCTTTTGTAATAAGCCCTTTTGAGGGCGAGGCTTGCTTAACCTCCGCAATTATAGAGACACCTTTTCTTTTTAGGGTATCCGCGAGACTTAACGGAGCCGGTGCGGAGTCCAGCAAGGCAAGAAGCAACTTAAGCGGCACTCTTTTCTTGAGAAGTTTCAAACCGGACCTTTTGGCGTTTGTTATTTTTGAGAGTATATTTTGCATCAGGAATTGGATAACTCTTTAAGCCGTTCAAGAGCCTTGAGCGCTGCCCCGCTTGAGATTGCCTGCCGGGCGAGGTCAACAGCTTCTTTAAGATCTTTTGCCTTGCCTCCAGCCACTATTCCTGCTGCCGCGTTGATCACGGCCATATCGGCGAAAATTCCTCCGGTTCCGCGGAGTATGGCAAGCGTAATGTTTTTGTTTACGGAAACGTCACCGCCCTTGATGGCAGAGAGCACGGAACTTTTAATCCCGAGTTCCTCCGGTTTAATTGTATAGGAGGTTATTTCGCCGTTATTTAGTTCCATTATTTTTGTCGGTCCTGCAAGCGAGATTTCATCTAATCCGTCGTGTCCGTGGACTACCAGCGCCCGCGTGTGCCCGATATTCTTTAGAACATGTATATAATCGTTCATAAGCTTTTCCGAGAATACGCCTATCACCTGATGTTTGACACTTGCCGGATTGGCGAGCGGACCGATGATGTTAAATATTGTCCGTATACCCAGTTCTTTCCTGACGGGAGCCACGAACTTCATTGAAGTATGAAGCAAGGGCGCGAACAGGTAAGCAATTCCGGCTTCATCAAGACAGCGCCCTATCTTTTCCGGAGGCAGTTCCAGTTTTACGCCGAGCGCTTCAACGAGATCTGCGCTGCCGCATTTGGAGGAAACCGCTCGGTTGCCGTGTTTGGCAACAGGCACTCCGGCCCCGGCAACTATAAAGGCAGCTGTGGTGGAAACATTGAAAGTATCGCTCTTGTCTCCCCCGGTGCCGCAGGTATCTATAACATTCCTGTGTTTTGTCTTGATGTGTATGGCGTTTTTTCTCATGGATTCAGCCGCGCCGGAAATCTCTTCTATGGTCTCACCCTTCATTCTGAGGCTCACCAGGAACGCGCCGATAAGGGCCGGCGGACAGATACCGCTCATAATCTCATCCATTGCCAGTGACATTTCGTCCTTGGTAAGGTCTTCTTTGTTATCTATGACTTTTAGGAGCGCTTCTCGAATCATTTGACCTCAACCCCTTTGTTTTGCGGAAGCAATATCTGTGAAATTGCGCAGGATCTGCATACCGGAACTTGTAAGTATGGATTCGGGATGAAATTGTACTCCAAAGACCGCATACTCTCTATGTTTCAAGCCCATAATCTCTCCCTCTTTTGTCCAGGCGGTTACTTCAAGTTCTTTGGGGAGTCCTTTTTCGCTGACAATCAGAGAATGATATCTTGTCGCTTCGAACGGATTTTCTATTCCTTTAAAGATTCCCTTGCCGTTGTGTCGGATCATACTGGTTTTACCGTGCATCAGTCGTGCGGCCCTAATAACTTTTCCGCCAAAAACGTGCCCTATGCACTGATGGCCGAGACATACTCCAAGTATAGGCAGCTTATCCTTAAATCCGAGTATTATTTCATTGGACATGCCCGCTTCAATAGGCGATTTTGGACCGGGAGAAATCACCAGCGCTTTTGGCTTTAACTTTCTAATCTTAGCTATACTGATTTTGTCATTTCTGACTACTTCCGGTTTTGCCCCCAATTCGCCAAAATATTGAACCAGATTATATGTGAATGAATCATAATTATCTATTATAAGTATCATTTTTCCTCTCAACAGATTGTGAATGATATTTCAACTTTGCTTAGTATTTGACCCTCTGACCTTCCGGCTACAGTCCTTTTCCCGCAAGTTCTACAGCCGACATCAGCGCCTTTGCCTTATTGAGTGTTTCCTGGTATTCTTTCGCGGGATTTGAATCGGCGACTATGCCGGCGCCTGCCTGGACATAAACCGTGTCTTTATTTATTACCATAGTCCTTAAAGTAATGCAGGAATCTAAGTTTCCGTTAAAGCCAAAATATCCTATCATGCCTGCGTAAGGTCCTCTTTGAATTCCTTCAAGTTCTTCTATGATTTCCATAGCGCGAATCTTTGGGGCGCCGCTAACGGTACCGGCAGGGAAACAAGCACGAATGACATCATAAGCGTCCCGGTTCTTCTTCAGCCGTCCGTTAACATTTGATACGATGTGCATCACAAAAGCATATTTTTCAATCACCATCATCTCGTCTACTTTGACCGATTTATAATCGCAGACCCGGCCGAGGTCATTTCTGGCGAGATCGACCAGCATTATGTGTTCGGCGAGCTCCTTGGGGTCTTTAAGGAGTTCGGCTGTAAGTTTTTCGTCTTCTGCGTCGTCCTTGCCGCGCGGCCTGGTGCCGGCAATAGGTCTTTCAGTAACCACGCCGTCTTCCACTTTGACCATTATTTCGGGGGAGGCTCCAGTGACTTTAAAGTCGCCGTACTTCAGGTAGAACATATAGGGCGACGGATTTACAACCCGAAGGGCTCTGTAAATGTCGAATGAGTCAATGCCGGTTTTGGCAGAGAGTCTCTGGGAAAGCACTACCTGAAAGATATCGCCGGCCTTGATATATTCTTTAGCCTTAAACACCATCTGTTCGTAAGTCTTCTTGGCGGTATTTGAAACAAGTACGGTTTCTTTTCCTGAAGCAGCCTGCTTCAGGAGTATGCCGTCCTTTGCCGGCTTTTTAAGTTTTTCCACAAGCCTGCTTATAGCGGCTGTGCCCTGTTTGTAGGCTTTATCAGGATTTCTTTCGACAAAAACATTTGCTACTACTTTTATGGTATGTTTCAGGTGATCAAAGATAAGCATAGTATCGGTGATCATAAATGCGGCGTCGGGAAGGTCTCTGTCGTCGCTGTTCTTCAGCGGGAGCTCTTCGAAGTATCTGACCATATCATAGCTGAGGTAGCCAACCGCTCCTCCCGTAAAAGGCGGAAGCCCGCTTACCTTTACCGGCCTGTAGCGCGCCATAAGTTCTTTGAGCGCTACGAGACAGTCAGTTCCGGAGGAAAACACTGTTTTCTTCCCGCCGGAGGTTAATTCAACTCTATTGTCTTTTGAGACGAAAATGACCGAAGGGTCTGACCCAAGGAAGGAGTAACGGGCAAGTCTCTCTCCGCCAACTACTGATTCAAGAAGGAAAGAATACTTGCCTTCAATCTTTTTGAAAGCCGATACGGGAGTTTCCATATCGGCAAAAAGTTCGGCGTAAACAGGAATCAAATTGCCTTTTTTGGCAAGCTCTTTAAATTCCTTTATTTCCGGATGAATCTTCATTTTGCCTCATTTCCCGTATACTTTCATGGGATCAAATACCTTCTTGCCTTTCTCAATGAGTTTAGAGCCTTTGACCTGTTTAAAAAAACAGCTTCTGTGCCCCGTATGGCAGGCCGCGCCGCCGAGCTGGTTAACTTTAACCAGAAGGGCGTCTGAATCGCAGTCAAAGGCTATACTTTTCAAAACCTGCACATTGCCGGACGATTCGCCTTTCAACCAGAGCTTTTTCCTGCTGCGCGACCAGAAGTGCACCTTTTTAGTGCTTAAGGTTTTCCGCAGAGACAGGGCATTCATATAGGCGAGCATCAATACCTCGCCGGTTTTATAATCCTGGACAATGGCGGGTATGAGCCCGTCTTTTGAATACTTGCACTGCTTCAAGATGGCTTTCATTTGGCTCCTATAAAGCGTTTTTAAATCCTGACATTTACTCCGTACTTCTTTAATTCCTGTTTTACTTTCTTTACGGTATATTCTTTATAGTGAAAGATTGAAGCCGCAAGGACCGCGTCAGCTCTTCCTTTTGTGAGGACTTCATACATATGCTCGACGTTCCCTGCGCCGCCGGAGGCAATTACAGGAACACCTACGGTCTCGCTAATTGCTTTGGTAAGAGCCAGGTCGTAGCCGGCTTTGGTTCCATCGGCGTCCATACTGGTAAGCAGTATTTCCCCTGAACCTAATTTTACCGCCTTTTTCGCCCAGGCAACGGCGTCTATACCTGTCCTATTCCTGCCCCCGTGAGTAAAGATTTCCCATCGATTGGGCGCAACTTTTTTTGCGTCAATGGCTGTTACTATGCACTGGCTGCCGAATAGCTCGGAGGATTCGCGGATGATATCAGGGGTTTCTATTGCGGCAGTGTTAATGGATATTTTATCGGCTCCGGCGTTAAGAAGCGCCCGAATATCTCCGACAGTTTTTATCCCACCGCCGACCGTCAAGGGAATAAAAATAGTAGAGGCGGTCCTGCGGACAACATCTATTATTATCTTTCTTTTTTCGTGGGAAGCAGTGATGTCCAGAAAGACCAGCTCGTCTCCGCCCTGCCGGTCATACTCTACGGCGCTTTCGACCGGATCTCCGGCTTTCTGCAACTCGAGGAATTTAACGCCTTTTACTACCTGGCCGTCTTTTACATCCAGGCAGGGGATAATCCTTTTAGCGAGCACTAAATCCTCCTTCCGCTCTTTCGGGCTTTTATCGTCTTTTTCTTTTTTCTTGTCCGACGGTCGGAAGGCTGGTATTCTTTGGCCAGTCTGATGGCTTTTTTAAGGTCAAGATTTCCGGTGTAGAGAGATTTGCCGATGACCATACCCGCAACTCCGTATTTTTCCAGCGCGCAAAGGTTCAAAACATCGTCTATGCTGGTCACGCCTCCGGAGGCAATTACTTCCATGTCTACGGCTTGCGCGAGCTCTTTAGTGCTTTTAAAGTTGGGGCCTGAAAGCATGCCGTCCTTTTCAATGTCGGTGAACAATATCGTTTTAATTCCTATTGCCTCTACTTCCTTTGCAATAGTTACCGCTCTCTTGTTGGTTACTTCTTTCCAGCCCTTAACCGCGACCATACCTTTCTTGGCGTCAATTCCGACCATAATTCTGTGTTTATACTTGTCAACGGCTTCCTTTAGAAAATCAGAATTATTTATCACTGAAGTTCCAAGTATCGCCCTTTCAACCCCGCCGTTCATTATCTTATCCAGCGTCTCTATATTCCTGATGCCGCCGCCGAATTCCACGGGGATGCGAAGTGTTTTTACAATCTTAAAGACTATTTCTAGATTCTTGGGGACGCCTGTTACTGCCCCGTCAATGTCTACGAGATGCAGCATTTTAGCGCCCTTAAGCTGCCAGAGTTTCGCTACGCCTTCCGGTTCCTCTGAAAAGACGGTCTCATCTCTAAGGTTGCCTTGCGCAAGTCTAATGCATCTTCCTTTTCTTATGTCTATAGCGGGGATGATTAACATTATTTTACCATCTTTACAAAATTTGAGAGTATTGTCAATCCGGCTTTCTGGCTTTTTTCAGGGTGAAATTGCACAGCAAACACATTGTCCCTGTTGACTGCAGAGGCAAAGTTTATGCCGTAATTAGTGGTGGCCGCAATATCCCCCTTCTTATCCGGAACGCCGTAATAAGAATGTACAAAGTAGAAAAAAGAATCGTCCTTGACGCCTTTAAAAAGGGCGCAGGTTATTTTCTTATGCACATTATTCCAGCCTATCTGTGGAATCTTCAGACCTTTCTTCTTGGGGAAGCGGACTACGCGTCCGGGTATTATGTTAAGACCCGGCCATACTCCGTTCTCTTCGCTTTCGGTAAAAAGCAGTTGAAGCCCTATGCAGATTCCGAGAAAAGGTTTACCGGCTGCCGCTGCTTCACGGAGAGGCTTTACCAGCTTAAGCTTGTCGAGGTTTTTCATAGCATCATTGAACGCTCCGACACCCGGCAAAACCACCGCCGAGGCCCCTTCAATAAGCTTTCTGTTTCCGGTAACTACGGCATTACCGCCTACAGAGAGCAGGGCTTTGCCGGCGCTGAGCAGATTGCCCATGCCGTAATCAACTACCGCGATGTATTTCTTCACAGTTTTCCCTTTGTGGAGGGTATGTCCCTGCCGGTTATCTTGACGGCTTCTTTGACGGCCCTGCCGAAGGATTTAAAGGCGGACTCAAGCGAGTGGTGCGGGTTTTTCCCGCATACCTTGTGCAGATGCAGTGTCGCTCCCGAAGTCATGGTAAATGCCTTGAAGAACTCCTCAGCCAGATCTTCATCGAAAACTCCGACCTTCTTTTTTTCCAGAGCGAGGTCAAACACCAGGTAGGGCCTGCCGCAGAAATCTACGGAGACCGCTACCAGCGAATCATCCATCGGCGCGGAACCAAAGCCGTACCGGTTGATTCCTCTTTTGTCATCCAGCGCTTTTTTGAAGGCGTCGCCGAGCACCAGCCCGACATCTTCTACCAGGTGATGGAAATCAGGGACAGCGTCGCCTTTTGCTTTTAAGGTGATATTTAAACTGCCGTGTTTTGCAAGTTGGGAAAGCATATGATCGAAGAATTCGTCTCCGGTCCGGATGCTGAAGGCTCCTTTTCCGTTAAGGTCCAACCCCAGAGTTATGCTGGTCTCAAACGTTTTGCGTTTTATTGTGGCTCTTCTTGTTTTCATATTTTCTCCATACCGGGCTTTGACCGGTTTAATCCCTGCGTTTTACGCTTATAGCGTGCGCGCGCAGTCCTTCGGATTCCGCCAGCCTTCGTATCTTCAAGCCCACCTTCTTCAAGGCCTGCTTGGAATACTTCACATAACCTATCTTCTTGATGAAATCTGATACGCTGAGTCCTGAAGAGAATCTGGCCGACCCTGAGGTCGGTAATACGTGATTGGTTCCTGCAATGTAGTCCCCGAGGGCAACCGGAGAATAATTTCCAATAAAGACAGCGCCTGCGTTCCTGACGAGTTTGAGCAGGCTTCCGTTTTCCCTGGTCATAAGCTGGAGGTGTTCAGGCGCGAAAATGTTTGAGAGCGCCGCAGCCTCCTTCAGGTTCCTTGTGATAACTATACAGCCTCGTTTTAGAGCAACTTCAATGAGGGCTGATTTGGGCAGGCAGGTCTTCTGCCTGTTTAGAGCTTCAAGCGTTTCCGCCGCAAGGCGCGAAGAATCAGTGAGCATTATGCAGGTAGCATCTTCGTCGTGCTCGGCCTGGGCAAGCAAGTCAGCGGCAGCATATTCCGGATTAGCAGAGCAGTCAGCAATCAGAAGAACTTCTGAAGGTCCGGCTATGCTGTCTATCCCGGCCTGTCCGAAAATCATTTGTTTCGCCGTGGCTACATAGAGGTTGCCGGGCCCTACTATCTTGTCCGCGCGCCTTACGGTCTTTGTTCCGTAAGCCATCGCGGCTATTGCCTGGGCGCCGCCAAGTTTGTAAACTGCTTTTATGCCGCAAAGTGAAGCTGCGGCAAGAATCACCGGATTTACCTTGCCGTCTTTGCCTGCGGGCGTGCACATTACTATATTTTTAACGCCTGCAGTTATCGCGGGAATAGCATTCATCAAGACCGTGCTTGGATATACCGCTTTGCCGCCCGGGACATAGATGCCTGCTGTCTCGATGGGCACCATCATCATTCCCGCTGACGCGCCTTTACCGGTAGATATTGAGAAGCCAGCGGTCTTCTGTTTTCTGCAAAAAGCGCTGATATTCCTTTTGGCGGTCAAGAGCGCTGAGATGATGGCGGGATCTACTTTATTTTTTGCCTGCTTAAATTCAGAGGCGGTTACCCTCAGCCCTTTGGGGGAGGTTTTAAAACCGTCAAAACGCGCGGTCAGCGAAACCAAGGCCTTGTCGCCGTCTGAGGCAACTGCCGCGAGTATTTTTTTCACGTCGGCAGCCGTGCGGCTGTCTGTGCTTACAAGCCGCTTGAAATAAGCCTGCAGTTCTTTTCTATCTGTAGAGCGTATAATCTTCATGTTTGATTTTATCAGAACGGGCAGCTTAATTAAAGGGCAATCCCCGGTCATTTCACTCTCTTTATCCTGGCGCCCAGCGCTTCAAATTTCTTTTCTATCTGTTCATAGCCCCTGTCAAGGTGGTAAATTCTGGATATTTCTGTAGTGCCTTTAGCCCGCAGTCCGGCGAGGACCAGGGAGGCCCCGGCCCGCAGGTCGGAGACCATAACCGGAGCTCCGGAAAGCCCGGCGACTCCTTCAACAACCGCAGTATTGCCTTTAACGGATATGTTGGCTCCCATTCTGTTAAGTTCCGGAATATGCATAAACCTCTTTTCCCAGATAGTCTCATTAATTATACTTGCTCCGGAGGAAAGAGCCATCAGCGCGGACCACTGCGCCTGCATATCGGTAGGGAAGCCCGGGTACGGCTGGGTTTCAATGTTTGCCGGATTTGGTCTCTCTATTCCCTGTGCCGTTATCTTTGAGCCGCTTATTTTAATCTTGCAGCCGGCCTCAGTTAGCTTGTTAAGTATTATCTCCAGGTCCTTAACCGGAGAATTCTCAAGCGTTATCTTGCTGCCGGTTATACCGGCAGCTACCAGAAAAGTACCGGCTTCTATATAGTCAGGGGTTATCGCATATTTCCCGCCCTTTAATTCCGAAACACCCCTGATTTCTATTACTTTAGTGCCTTGTCCGGTGATCCTGGCGCCGAGTTTGTTGAGGAAGTTTGCGAGGTCAACTATATGGGGTTCGGAAGCGGCGTTACGGAGGACCGTTTTGCCCTCGGCGAGTGTGGCGGCCATAATTATATTTGCCGTCGCGCCTACGCTGACCACGTCTAAGTTTATCTCTGCCCCTTTGAGTTTCTTTGCTTTTGCCCTGATATACCCGTGTTCAATATTTATCTTCGCGCCGAGTTTTTCAAATCCCTGAAGGTGCAGATTTATAGGCCTTTCCCCTATAACACAGCCGCCCGGCAGCGCGACTTCTGCCTCGCGATACCTGCCGAGCAGAGCGCCCATAACATATACGGAAGCCCGCATAGTTTTTACGAGGTCGTAAGGAGCTTTGAAGTTTGAGATACTTTTGTTGTGTATAAAAAGACTGCTGCCGCTGAACTCGGCCTCTCCACCAACGGTCTTGAGCAGTTTGTTCATTACAAGCACATCATTCAGCATGGGGACATTGGTTAATACGCAGGCTTTCGCCGTGAGTATCGTTGACGCAATAATAGGCAGAGCCGCGTTCTTTGAGCCGGAGATTCTTACGCTGCCTGAAAGTTTATTCCGTCCCTCTATAATTATTCTATCCATTTGTTCTCCGCCTGAATTAGATTATCTTATTTTACTATATCCGGCTTGCAATTACCACGCGTTCAATGTAGGCCAGATCCCTGACAACCTTTTGGGTTTTAAGCTTTCCGGTGGATTCTATCATATCCGAAACCTGGCCGGCTTGCCTGTAGCCGACTTCAAAAAGCAGGAAGCCGCCTTGTCGCAGCCTTGCGGGGGCTTCAAAAAGTATTTTCCTGTAGAATTCAAGTCCGTCGCTTCCCCCTTGCAGGGCAAGCTCGGGTTCGAAGAGTTTTGTTTCCGGAAGCAGGGCGGCGTACTCCTCTGTCGTAATATACGGCGGGTTGCTTACGATAAGATCAAAATCCTCATTTTCCTCAAGAGCCGAGAAAAGGTCACTTCGCCTAAAGTTTATTCCGGAAATATTGTTGGCCCGGGCGTTTTTTCTGGCAGTCATAAGGGCCGCTTCCGATACGTCTACGGCGGTGAGCTGCGCCTGCGGAACCGCTTTTTTAAAGCAAACAGCAATACAGCCCGAACCTGTCCCGAGGTCAAGTGCAACCGGCGCTAGAAATCCTTTTGAAAGCGCGATTGCCTCTTCAACGAGGTGTTCTGTCTCGGGGCGCGGTATCAGCACATTTCTATTTACAAGAAACGTGCAGTCCATAAATTCTTTCGTTCCGATTATATATGACAGGGGTTCGTTGACGGCCCTTCTTGATATATAGGAATAAAACAGCGCAGTCTTTTCAGCGGATACCGGTTTGTTCGGGGAGGTGTAAAGGGAAAGTTTATTTAATTCCAGAGAGTAGCCGAGCAAAAGTTCTGTATCTCGCGCGGGGTTTTTTAAGCCTACCTCTTTGAGCAGTCCGGTTCCCTCTTTCAAGAGTCCCTGGACTGTTTTCATGCCGTTTTTTCAAGCGCTTTGAGTTGTTCTTCGTGGTAGGCTTCTATGATGGGATTGAAGACCTGATCCAGCTCCCCCTCAAGAACACTTGGGAGATTGTAGATAGTAAGGCCTATCCTATGATCGGTCATTCTGTTCTGAGGATAATTGTAGGTGCGTATCTTTTCGCTTCTCTCGCCGGTTCCGATCTGCGATTTTCTGTCTTTGGATATTGCGGCTTGCTGTTCCGCGATTTTGAGATCGAGGAGTTTCGCCATAAGCACTTTCATTGCCTTGCTTCTGTTTTTCAGCTGGGACCTTTCATCCTGGCAGGCTACAACTATTCCGGTGGGTTCGTGTGTAAGTCTTACGGCCGAGTAGGTGGTGTTGACGCTTTGGCCTCCGGCACCGGAAGAACAGTATAAGTCTATCCGTATGTCACTTTGTTTTACGTCAAGGTCAACATCTTCAGCTTCCGGCATTACGGCAACCGTTACCGTGGAAGTGTGTATGCGCCCCGAGGCTTCAGTGGCCGGAACCCTCTGAACCCGGTGAACCCCGCTCTCATAACGCATCTTGCCGTAGACATCTCCGCCTTCAACCGAAAAAACTATTTCTTTGAAGCCGCCGAGGCCGGTGGGGCTGGAGTTTAGAATCTCTATTTTCCAGTTCTTCTTTTCCGCGTAACGGGAATACATTCTAAATAGTTCGGCGGCGAAGAGAGCTGCCTCATCGCCGCCGGTACCTGCCCTGATTTCCACGATAGTATTTTTCTCGTCGTTCGGGTCTCTGGGTATTAGGAGATATTTGATTTCCTTGTCCAGAGCCGTTTTCTTTGCTTCGAGTTCTTTTAATTCGCTTCTTGCCATTTCGGCCAGTTCAGCATCCGTGCTTTTTGCCACTTCCGCGTTGCCTTCAAGGTCCATAATCAGTTTGCGGTAGACCGCAATTCTGTCCATAATGACAGAGAGTGCAGACAGCCGTTTCATCGAAGTCTGATACTTCTGCTTGTCATTCGCGGTAGCAGGATCTGAAAGAACTTTGGTGAGTTCTTCGTATTCCTTCTCTATAACCTTCAGCTTGTCTAACATGCCTCTTAGGCTTTGGCTTCAATCTTTAGCGCGGGTTTCTTGACAGTTGCCGCTTTCTTGTCGGCCTGTTCTTTTGTTGCCGCAACTCTCTTCTTGAATTTATCAACCCTGCCGGCAGTATCAACCAATTTCTGCTGTCCGGTATAGAACGGATGGCAGGCCGAGCAGACTTCGATCTTGATGCCGGGCTTTGTTGACCTGGTCTTGATCACACTGCCGCAGGCGCAAGCGATGTCAGTCTCTTTGTATTGCGGATGTATCTTGGCTTTCATGTTTTATCTCCTGTTTAAAAGATATTTTGATACGGCCTTGGGCCGGTTTAGTCTATTAATTTCATATTAGCAAGAAATTCTTTGTTGCTCTTCGTTCTTTTGAGCTTCTCAATGAAAAGCGTCATCGCTTCATCGGAAGGTTTCGCGTCCCAAAGTTTCCTGAGCATCCAAACTTTGGAAAGCTCCAACGGCGACATTAGAAGTTCTTCCCTCCTCGTGCTGGACCTGTTTACATCAATTGCAGGGAAGATCCTCTTATCTACGAGTTTTCTGTCAAGCACGACTTCCATATTGCCGGTGCCTTTAAATTCTTCAAAAATGACCTCATCCATCCTGGAACCGGTATCGACAAGCGCTGTCGCAATGATCGTAAGACTTCCGCCTTCTTCGATATCCCTGGCTGCCCCGAAGAATCTTTTGGGTTTTTGAAGCGCGTTGGAATCTACGCCGCCCGAGAGCACTTTACCTGACGAAGGAACTACCGTGTTATAGGCGCGGCCAAGTCTCGTAATACTGTCGAGGAGTATGACCACGTCTTTCTTGTATTCAACCAGTCTTTTAGCTTTTTCAATGACCATCTCGGCTACCTGCACGTGTCTTTCCGGCACTTCGTCGAAAGTGGAACTGACAACTTCGGCCTTGACGGAACGCTGCATGTCTGTCACTTCTTCCGGACGCTCATCTATCAGAAGGATTATAAGGTAAATTTCCGGATGATTCAAGGTTATGCTGTTAGCGATTTTCTGCAGAAGTATAGTTTTTCCGGCCTTTGGAGGCGAAGTGATAAGTCCTCTCTGTCCTTTTCCGATCGGGCAAATAAGGTCCATTATCCTCATAGACACTTCGGAAGGTTCGCGTTCAAGTATTATCTTCTTTGTTGGGTAGAGGGGCGTAAGATTATCAAAAAGTATTCTTGTCTTTGCGCTTTCGGGCGGTTCGGAATTCACGGCTTCAATCTTTAGAAGCGCGAAATACCTTTCTCCCTCTTTCGGAGGCCTTGCCTGTCCGGAGACCGTATCGCCTTTTTTAAGGTCGAATTTTCTGATCTGTGAAGGAGACACGTAGATGTCATCAGGAGACGGAAGGTAGTTGTAGTTGGGCGACCTTAAGAAGCCGAAACCGTCCGGAAGAACCTCGAGCACTCCGTCCTTGAACTCAAGGCCGTCTTTCGCGCTCTGTCCCTGCAGGAGTTTAAAAATCAGGTCCTGTTTCTTCAGGCCGCTGATCTCTTCAAGCTTCATATCTTGCGCCATCTTTACAAGTTCGGATATCTTTTTTTTCTTTAGTTCAACTATATCCATCTAAACCCTCCGTATTTGGCTCTTTGATTGTTGAAAAGGCAGTATTCAGGATAACCTGCAGAACAAATCTGCAAAAAAGACATTACGATTTTTGGTCCGGATTTTTGGGTGCTGCCTGATTAATATTGTCGGTAATAAAGGAAAAGTCCGGGAAACTTGATTAATATTATCCGTTTTTTGCGTTCTTGTCAAGCGCTTTTATTTATAGTACAATGATTCCCATGTTTAAGGGATTTATAGTTTTCATAAAAGGAAGAACGAGCATAGTCCTAATATCCGTTTTCCTGGCAGTTCTTCTCTACGCGCTCACAAGGCGAACGGTAGATTTCTACCCATTTTACTGGATTACCAGGGAATTGCTTTACCTGAACGCCGACCTCTACGGGGCACATCCGGCCTTTTCCTATCCCCCATTCTTCTATTGTATAGTAGCTCCTTTTGCGGTTTTTCAGGTAAAGGTTGCTTTTGGGCTTTGGATAGCATTTTCTATTACGCTTCTTTTTGCTTCTGTCTTTCTTGTCTTGAAACTTGTTAATTCTCTGCCGAAGGGGAAGCCTGTCTTTATGTCGGAGAATTGGAATAAGGCGTATCTGGGGCTCATCTTCGCCCTTTTCATAATCCTTGATAATCTTTATCTTGGTCAGAGCAACATCCTTGTCTTCTTCCTTACGGTGCTTTCCCTCAGTCTGTTTGAAGATAAAAAAGAGTACCTCAGCGGTATTGCTTTGGCAGCCGCAATAGCAATTAAAGTAACTCCGGCTCTCTTCCTGGTATATTTTATTCTCAAAGGCGGAAGAAAGGTTTTTGCCGGGGCGCTCGCAGGATTTGCTGCCTGCTTCTTTATGATACCTGCTATGTTTTACGGCCTAGAGCGAAGCCTTTTGTTTTTTCATGATTTCGTAAACGGGGTACTGCTCCCTTTCGTCAGGAACGACACAATAATTCGCGAGACTGTTTACTACACGCACACTAATCAGTCTCTGGATGCCTTCTTAGTCAGGCACTGTACGCCAATGGGCGCCGCCTGGTATCCTGCCTTAGGAATTCACAAGGCCATTGATCCTGCTTATTTTACGGTCTCACAGGTAAAGGCCTTTTCCGCAGGATTCAAAGTTTTCTTGATTATATTTTTCGGTTTTCTTTTCAGCGGTTCTCCAAAAAAAGTGCGCAAATTGGAATACTCACTTTTGTTTCTGCTGGTCTTTTACATTTCGCCGTCCGCCTGGCTCTCTCATTACGCAGCCGCAATTTTTGCGTATTACACAGCTGTTTCGTATTTTACGGAAAAAAAGGAAAACGCAAACCGCAAACTTATGTTGGCGGGACTGTTTTCGGCGGTTATGCTTACTGCTACCGGTGTAAGTCCTTTCCTGCAGAGTTTCTCGGGGATGTTTCTGGGCCATTTTATTCTTTTCATCTGTCTGACGGCAGTTTATGTAAGAGAAAAGTATTCCTAAAATGCGCTTTGACTCTCAGGGAACTTTCTTGGGCGCCGGCTATTTCCTCGGTTCGTTTTCCGCGACCTTAGCGGGGTCAAGTCTTTCTGCGGGTTGCTCTATAGACGGCGGCAAAGTATTCAACCTGTGCAGTTCTTCCAGGTAGGCCGACAATATTTTTGTTTCTAGTTTCTGCCTTGTTTCGTTGTCAAGCGGGTGGGCGATGTCTTTGAAAGTTCCATCAGGTTTCTTTCTGCTCGGCATTGCTATAAAAATTCCGGTGTTTCCGTTTATCACTTTCAGATCTCTTATCACGAAACATTTATCAAATGTGACGGCCGCGTAGGCCTTGAGTTTCTCCTCGTTCCTAAGGTGAATCCTTACTTCCGTGATCTCCATATCCGCCTCCCGTACCTGCTTGTCCACGAAACGACTTTACGGCCCTTACCCACTTATATTTTGAAGCGAGTCGCTCCGCGATTGCTTCTGCCTCCCGGTGATTTCCGGCCAGGCCGAAAACGGTAAGCCCGCTGCCGCTCATAAGAGCGTCTTTTGCTCCGGCTTTTATGAGGTCTTCTTTTATGGCGTAGATGACGGGATACATTTCTGCGACAACCGGTTCTAGATCGTTGTGGAGTATCCCGCATAGCTTATTATTAGAAATATCTAATAGGGTATTATTGTCCAAAACAGACTGTTTTGTCAATCCAAATTTAAACCTTTCGTAGATTGCTTTTGTCGAAGGTTTTGTAATGCCTGGGTTTACAAGGATGATAAAAAGCTCTTCAGGATATTCTATTTTGGTAAGTCTCTCACCGATGCCTTCGGCTAAAGCCCTGCCCGGCGAAAGGAAGAACGGAACATCCGCGCCGCACTGCAAAGCCAAACTTTCAAGTTTTGAAGCCGGAGTATTAAGGTTGAAAAGGCTGTTAATCCCTGTAAGGGCAAAAGCTGCATTCCCGGAGCCGCCGCCAAGTCCCGCGAGCGCCGGTATCTGTTTTTTGAGGTGTATCCTGACCCCGCTCTTTAGAGAGCCCAAGAGCAGTTCTGCCGCTTTATATACAATGTTTTTGCTGCCGCCTGGAATTGAAGGATCGTCGCATGTTACTTCAATTCCTCCGTTGCTTTTCTCAATGCTGAGTTCGTCAAATAATTCCACTGCCTGCATTAGAGTCTTTAGCTCATGATAGCCGTCCGGTCTCTTACTGGTAATCTTTAAGTAAAGATTTATTTTGCCGGGAGAAAAAAGCGTCAATTTATCCATGTTTCAAAAGACCTCATTAGGGCTTCTTCGCTGATCTTTACCGCGTTTGCGGGTATCTTCAGCGGGAATGAATCCCGGGTGAAATTATAGGAAGTGTCAGGCTTAATGAAACTTATCCGAGCGCTGCCCTCCTTCCCGTAAAGTTCGACAATATAGGGGAGTTCTGCATTATCCCCGGAAGCTGTATAGGCCAGTTTGAAACGAAGCGTGTTTTTGCTGAGCTTAAGCTCGAAGGGGTTATTGCCCTTCCCGGAGAAAAGCCTGCAAATGGCAGGACCGGCATTCATAACCTGTTCATCATAGAATAAATTCGTCTGGTAAAAGTAGATTTTAAGCCTTTCATTGTCAGCGGAGAGACCAACTACAGGTTCGTTCAGAAAGCCGCGGATTTCCATCCTGAAAAAGGGTTCGGACCAGAGAAGCGTGCATTTCTTCTTAAGTTTTCCATTAGGAGAACTAAGTGTGACCATTACCTGAGACTTTACCGCTGCCGGGTTCTTGGTTACAGGAGAGACTGCGGCGCAACCGGCCAGGAGGCCTGCAATGACGGCTGCCGCCGCTATTTTAGCGGACAGGAGTTTCAAGTTCCTTAAGTTTGGTTCTCGCATTCTCATTTTCCCCGTCAGTTTTAATGGATAACGCGTACATAGATTTCGCCTTCTCTATGGCTGAGTCTTTTAAGTATATATCGCCAAGGTGTTCAAATACCAGAGAATCTTCCTGCCCGTTTTCTTTAAGCAATTTAACTGCTTCCTCCAGCTTAATCCTTGCCTCAGCGTTTTTTCCGAGTTTATAGAGTACCCATCCCAGGCTGTCAACGTAAGCCCCGTTGCCGGGTTCAAGCTCGCAGGCTTTTTTAAGCCAGGCATGGGCTTCCTGAAGGTTCTCTCCTCTGTCCGCGTACATAAAGCCTAGATAATTCAAAGCATCGGCATTTTGCGGATCGAGCTCTACTACTTTTCTGAATCTTTGAAAAGCCTCTGCGAAATTCTTCTTTCTCTCGCAGCAGACGCCCAGGAAGTAATTGCCTCTAACGTCAGTTGCCTTTAACGCAAGCAGGGCTCTGTATTGGAGCTCAGCCCCGTCATAATCTTTTTTGTCAAGATAAGCCCCTCCAAGGTATAGTTTAAGGTCAGTGTTCTCCGGCAGTCGAGAGACTCCTTCTTCAAGCACGGCCGCCGCCGCTTTTGTGTCTTTGCGTTTATTGTAAAGGAATGAGAGGTAAAGATAGCCGGATACATTTCCGGGATCTTTCGCTTTTAGAATCTCAAAAGTCTTAATGGCTCCCTCGGAATCTTTGCTTTCCAGCTGCAGGATACCTTTCACCTGCAGCATCTCGCTATTTGCGCCGAGCAAAAGCGCGCGGTTTATCGCGACGAGGGCTTCATTGTATTTTTTAAGGTGGAGGTAAACAAGGCAGAGTCTGTAAGAAGGGTCGGCTTCCTGCGGCGCCAGCTCAACTGCCTTTAACAGGTACTTAAGCGCTTCGTCGTTCTTATCCTGTTGTGAAAAAGCGGTGCCCATACGGGAATAAACCCTGGGATCAAAGGGAGTCAGACTTTCAACAATTGCGTAACGTTCAACGGCCTCGGAATACTTGCCTAAAAACTGGTAAAGAAGTCCGAGAGCGTACTGAGCGGAGACATATTCACTGTCAAGCTCTACGGCTTTGAGGTAAGCGGCTTCGGCGCCGGCCAGGTCAGCCATTTTTGAGAGAACCAGCCCGAGATTGTAATAGGTGGCTTCGTTTGAAGGTTCCAGCTTCGCTGCTTTTTTAAATGCATTTGCCGCTTCTTCGACACAGTCCAGCTTGAAGAAAGCATTCCCCAGGAAGAAATTAGCCGCGGAACTCTCAGGATGAGCAATAATTATCTCTTTCAGCATTTCAATCGCCTTCAAGACTCTTCCGTCTTCAATATAGACCTTTGAGAGCGCGATTCCGGCATCAGGGTTCTTAGTCCTAACGTAAAGGTCCAGCAGCACAGCTGCTGCTTCCTCTGTTTTGTTGTCTTTAATGTATTCCTCTGCAAGCGCCTCGCGTATAGAAATAGAATCAGGATCTGCCTTTAAGGCCAGTTTGAACTCTCCGATTGCCGCTTCGGGGGCTAAGTTTCTGCTATAAAATGTGCCAAGCGAGAAATGCGTATAGGCGCGTTCGGGCGGGTATTCAAAAGCGCTCTTTGCGATTTGTTTTACGGAGGAGCAGCCGGAAAGAAAGATTATTATGAGTAAAAGGATGGATAAATATCTCATAGTGAAAAATTATAATACTTTTGCGAGTAGTATGCAATACAAACAACTTCTATTTTCTTCAATAAGGCAGGTACCAGCGAGGCAAAAACTATACCATATGTTGTGGGCTGCGCGGGACGATTACACTACGGGGAAAGTCTAAGCAAAAAAAAGCCCCGCTTGAATACAAGCGGGGCTTTTCTTAGTGCCGAAATTAGCTTACAGGACCGCGAGCTTCAAAGATTTGCTGGATCTAAACCTTACAGCTTTCTTCGCCGGAACATCAACCATTTCACCGGTTTTCGGGTTCCTTGCCTTTCTTGCAGCTCTGTCTTTCACTACGAACGTTCCCATACCTGCAATCTTTACTTTCTGTCCAGATTTGAGCTCTGCCGTTATGTACGCAACAAGCCCGTCAAGAGCCCTTCCCGCTTCAGCTTTGTTGATCTTTGCAATTTCAGCAATCTTTTCTACTATGTCCGTCTTTGCCATTTTCGGCACCTCCTGATTTGTACCCCGATCTTTAATGGTGGGGTATCTTTTCCAAAGTATATACCGAAATCCTTATGTTGTCAAGCCTTTTAAGTATTGACACACTGATACGCAATAAAGTATCATTTACCAGCATTATATAGCATTTGGAGGCAAAACCTTGAAGACCAATTTAGGCAGGAAAAATAAAGACTTTTCGGTGTTTGTCAGATTCCTGGCACTCCTAGCCCTTGTGTTCCTAACTTTTGTGGTATACAAGGGATGTTTCGGAAAAAATGCGAAATTGGCGGGTTTTGTGCGGCATTCCAAGAGTTATGTACTTGCCGGCAACTATAATTCCGCGACCGATGAATTGAACAAAGCGCTTGCGCTTGACAGTTCAAACCCGCTCATATATGACGGGTTTGGTTTCATGTACAACTCAAAAGAAGATTCTGCGCAGGCAAGAGATTACTATGCTCAGGCGATAGAAAAAGGAATGAAATACAGCGGAATATTAGAACACAGGAAGTACGGCCAGGAATATCTCAAAAAGGGTAAATACGAACAGGCTCTTATAGAGTTTGAACACTACAACAAACTTATTCCCGGAGACAAGAAAGGAATGCTCGGCCAGGGGATCAGCCTACACGCTCTGGAAAAAATCCAGGAAGCAATTGATGTTTACAAAAAAGGCCTTGTGGTCTCTCCCGGGAACTCTGATCTGACAAAATACCTTGAGCTCGCACAGAAACAGAAAGATAAGGACGCCATAGACTATATTTTAGACACCAACGGCGTGCCGGTGCTTCGGCGCAGTGTCGCAAAAGGAAAACTCATCTTTTCCGCCGAAGGAAATATGGATAAGATTATCGGCTACAACAGCGACAAACTCAAACTCGGCCTACTCGATAAGATGGGAAAGAACTTCCCGGGAAATACGATTACTTTATGTATTGATTCCAGAATGCAGCGTATCGCCTCCTCCGCCCTTAATACTCCGGGCGCTGTTGTGGTTCTTGATCCTAAGACCGGCGCAATCCTTGCCGCGGTATCAAACCCCAAATTCCATCCGGACAAGATAGAAAAAGAACTTTCAAGGTACAAGGCCATGCAGAACAATGTTTTCCTCAACAGGGCGTTCGAAGGCCTGTATGAGCCGGGTTCTATTTGCAAAATCATAACAACCTCGGCTATGATTGAGAGCGGCGTATCAGAGAAAGATATCTTCCCCGTAAAGTGCAAAGGTTCTCTTGTAATAGACGGCAAGGTCTTCTTCTGCTGGGAGAAACACGGTAACGTTAAAAGTGTTGAGGAAGCTATTGACCAGTCCTGCAATATCGCTTTCCAGAAGATAGGGGCGGTTCTCGGCTACGACAAAATATATGAGTATGCCAATAAATACGGTTTTAATACCCCGATAGACCTGCAGCTGTCCGTGGCTACGAGTAACATTCCGCTTGAGTGCGAGACCAAGTACGACCTTGCTGACAGATCTACCGGGCTCGGAAAGCATTTCCGCATCACTCCCCTTATTGCTGCCTGCATGGCGTCTACCGTAGCTAACGGCGGAGTGTTAATGAAGCCCTATTTAGTCAAAGAAGTTCGGAATATTCTTGGTGAGGTTGTCTACAAAGAAGAACCTGTAGTTATGAAGAATGTCATTAAGAAGGAAACCGCCGCGCAGCTGACGCTTTACATGGTAGATGCTGTTGAGCGCGGTTTGGGGCAGAAGGCCCGCGTGCAGGGAATGAAAGTGGCAGGCAAGACCGGAACGGCCAGGACAACTTCAAAAGGACTGGACGGCTGGTTTGTCTGTTTTGCTCCTGCGGATAATCCGAAAATTGCGATGGCAATACTCTGTGACGGGAGCGGCAAAGGGATGGAAGTCGCGGCGCCTGTAGCCAAGAGAATAATAGCGGAGGCGCTGGGGCAATAAAGCCGGCTCGTCAGCGTGTTTGAGAGGCAAGAAGGTATCTTCTGAGCATATCAAGAGCAGTCTGAGCAGACTGCTCTTTTATTTTAACCCTGTCTCCGTTGAATCTGCACTCTTTAAATTGCATTCCAGCCGGCGTAGAAAGGGCTATATAGACCAGCCCGACCGGTTTTCCGGCGGTCTCGCCGCCAGGTCCGGCAATGCCTGTTACGGCAAGCCCCAGAGCGGTACCGGATAGTTTTTTAACTCCAAGGGCCATTTCTTCTGCTACTTGACTGCTTACCGCTCCGTACTTTGTGAGCGCAGTGGCGGGCACTTTTAGAAGCTCCTCTTTGGAATCATTGCTGTAGCAAACTATGCCGAGCTTAAGAAACTTTGAAGCTCCCGGGATATCGGTCAACTTATTAGCGATTAAGCCGCCGGTGCAGGATTCAGCTACGGATAACTGCAGTTTGGCGGCAGTCAGCAACCCGGCTACCGTTCTTTCCATACTCCCTTCATCGGCGGCAAAAATATTTTCGCCCAACCTGCGCAGTATCTCTGTTTCCACTCTTCCTATTGCCTCGGCTGCGGCCTCTACCGATTTGGCTTTTGAAGTAAGGCGTATCATGACTTCAGTATGCGAAGCAAGCAGAGCAATAGTGGGGTTGGTCGAATGCGTAAAGAGGTCATTAATCTTTTCGTCAACGGTGGATTCGCCGAGCCCGAAACATTTTAGAGTCCGGGAACGTATAGTTTCTTCAAGGCGGAAAGTCTCTTTCAGGAACGGGAGAACGCTTTCCTCTGTCATCAATTTCATTTCTCTCGGAACGCCCGGCATAAGAATAAATACTTTCCCGTTTTCATTCTGCAGCCTGAGACCGGGCGCAGTACCGTTGTTATTCTCTATAATTACGGCTCCTGAAGGGACCAGTGCCTGGGAAACGTTATTTTGAGCCATTGTAATATTTCTGGCAGAAAAAAAAGCGCGCAGCTTCTCCAGTATCCTTTCATTGAGAATAAGTTTTCTGTTCAAGAGTTTTACAACTGCGTTCTTTGTGATATCGTCGACCGTGGGCCCCAGTCCTCCCGTAATTACGACAATATCAGCTCTGTCTGCTGCTTGTTTGAGGACCTGCAGGAGGCGATCGTCGTTATCTCCGACGGAGCTCTTAAAGTAGACATTTATGCCTATCTCAGCGAGTTTTTGCCCGAGGTAAGCGGAGTTGGTATCAATAAGATGGCCAAGCAGGAGTTCCGTGCCTACGGTTACTATTTCGGCGGAGACCTGTTTGAAATATTCTGTCATTTAATTATTTTAGCAAATCAGGCTGATAATGACAATCATCTAATTTTCAGCAGGCGATCAGGCAAAGGCTTATCAGAGACCGCAAGGAGGTACCTGTTCAGGCGGCCTAAAATCTGACGCGCCTCCGAGGCGTTTCCACTCTCTGCGCAAACTGAAAGCAAAAAAGATACCCGGCAATATTACAACTGCAGTCCAAAGAGGATAGTATCTATACTGCCAGTCGCCGGGGCCGGTGAACTTATGCAGCATATCAAAACAGTAGCCGGCCAGTATACTTCCCGGTATGAAGAAAAGAGTCCTTATCATGGCGTTTGCGCCGCAGAACTGCCCGTACTGCGCGCGCGGAAATATTCTCATATACATTGGTATTTCGGAGGTCATAAGTATCGCCATGATACAGTTCTGCGCTATCGTAAACATGTACAACAAGCTCAGGTTTGCTTCTCCGAAATCTTTAAATATCCAAACACACTGGAACAGGTGAAGTACAAAATATGCGATAAGCCCCCAGAGAAATGTTCTGAGCGGATGGAACCTGTCCGCCAGCCAGGCAGCGGGGAAAAGAACCGCCAGGTTAACTATCCCTGTATAAAAATTCATATTGCCTACATCTTTCATAGATAACCCGAGTGCAGCCGTGTTCCTGAGTATCGCGAAATTCGAGGAAGCAGACGAAAGCAGGTAGAACACGCTCGTCATGAAGACCAGCATGTAGATTCTGTGACTGAAGCGCTCGCGCCAGTAGGTCTTTATTGCCGGAATAAATCCCGGCTGCTCTCCTGATGGAGGCGGAGGATACTCCCCTTCCTTGACTGTAAAGCACATTATCATGAAGCCGATTACATAGGCTGCTCCTGAGACGGCAAAAATCAGCCTGAAATGGTCCAGAGATGATGGAAAAATGTACTTGTTGAAGAGCATGACCGCAAGAAATCCGATAATCTTGAACATTGCTATGAACCGTGACATAGTTTTTTGCGGAACCACATCATTTATCAGATACCAGAAGAGCGTGTTGACATAAGAAGAAGTAAAGTCAAAGCCTACCAGAAAAATAGAAATCAATATCAGCGTCAAGACAGGTTTGGTTATCGTAAGCCCGGCAATCTGAAATACCTGTGATGTTCCGGATAGCAGCGCCGCAAAAGAGTCAGAAAACCCCATCAGCACCATAAAAAGTCCGACAAAAGGCGTTGACCATCGGAGAAAAGGTATTCTGCGTCCCGTCTTCCCGCGATGGCGGTCAGAGCGGAAGCTTATGAACGGCGTCATGAAAAATGTTATGAACGCGGCAAGCGACTTGTTTACGGCGGCGTTCAAGGTGTCAGAAGCCCCGAGAGCTTTTAGCTTTAGAGGCATTACCTGCTGGAGCAGCGCAATGTCGAATATATTAAAATGAAATCTCCCCACAAGAGCCAGATGAAAAGAATAACCATTCCGCCAAATGTGTATTTAAGCGTACCTGAAGTAAAAATATTATTTTTGGTCCCTGGAAATAAGTTGCGGAATATGCGCATTGCTCGCCCCTTTTCGTTAGAAAATGTTCTTAGTTAGGTCCAGCGGGATTTGAAGCTGCCTTCCTTCCCTGGTTACATAGAGCAAGTAGCCTCTTTCGAGCGCGAGTTCAAAGAGCTCTTTAGTAAGCTGGACATCAAACTGGCAGTATTCAATCACTTGTTGTATTTTTCCTTCCCGGAACCATTGGAGTGACTGCAGCCCATCAGCAGATTTTCCCTTGCTCAGGTTTGCCATCGATAAATGGTCAAGGCTCAGCCTGAAATTGATTTGTTTCTTTACTTCTTCAAGCAGGTCAAGCGTCGGTATTTTTAAAAGGTCAAGTTGAGTGTAAGGCGCGAGAACTGCCCAGTCAAAGCTCTTTATGTTGAACCCTACTACTATATCCGCTTTTTTTATCTCTTCCACTGCCTCATTTATATTCTCTTCCGTATAGGAGAGATATTTGCCCTGGCGAGTAGAATAGAGCACCAGACAGGCGATCTTCATCAGATGCTTTTTATTCCAACCGCCGACTTCCTGGGCTGAAAGCTGGGTCTCAATATCAAGAAAAACAATGTTCTTGCCTGAAAAGTCCGCTTTTTGCGGCGCTTTAACTTCAGGCGCTGCCGCTTTTGGCTGGCAGGCGGCAGGAATTACCTCTTTGCCGATTCCTTCTTCCGTCAGAAAAGCCTTTAGGATATGCTCCGCCGCGGTCTTATCCAGGGGCTTGTTGCCATTCCCGCACTTGTTAGATTGAATGCAGGAAGGACAGCCATCATCGCAGGGACAAGAGAGAATCATTTTAAGAGTAGCAGGCACAAGTTCGTGGATTATTTCATAAGCCTTTTCTGAAAGCCCCACTCCTCCGGAATGCGCGTCATAAATAAATATTCCCGGAGAATTGAACTGTGTGTAAAAGTCGTACGAAACCCCGCCGAGGTCAAGCCTGTCGCAAAGCGCAAATAGCGGGAAAATTGATATCAGGGCATGTTCGGCGGCGTGTATTCCCCCCTTGAAATCCCCGATATCAGAGTCGCGTATCGTTTCCTTTAGCGTATTGGGTATCTCAAACCAGATTGCGGTGGTCTCGAAAATATGGGCCGGCAGTGTCAATTCGTGCTCGTCAAATATAACCTGGTTATACATTTTTTTTCTAACGTAGCCGGTTACCTGCTCGGTTACCCGGACCCGCCCGTACTTTACGGTTATCTTACCGTAGGATTTATGTTTGAAGATTTCAAGTATCTCAACTTCCTCGGTGGATCTTGGCTGGGTGTAGTAATCTGCGTCGATTTCCGCTGCTTTTACTTTTTTGTTCAGCAGGTCAAGTTCTCGGACTTCGTACTGCAGCCCGGAGTGAAGATAGATGGCTGAGGGGAAACACTCCGAGAGAACCCGCGGATAGTCGATCTCGCCTATGATGCTGCTCTTGTCTGAGTCTATTATCATAAAGGAGTCGCCAATAGAGCGGATGCCTACAAAGCGCTCAGGATGTCTCTGGCAGCTGAAATAAAGGCCTTCCACGCTCTTCTGGAGCCTGTTCTTTGCTGCCAGGGCTTCCAGGGCGGCCTGAATGCCGGTAGCGTAAAATTTGGCGTCTTTGAGCTGATCAAGAGGGAGTTCGAAGGCGGCGCAGGCGAAATGAGCCTCCGAAATGATGCTATTATTCACATCCACTATCGCAGCTTCTGTCTCTTTCGTAAAGAAGTTTTCCGGGTGCAGCGCGAAAAACTGGTCTATGGCGTCCTGCAGAGTTATGAGGATAACGAGGGCGCTGTCAATCCTTCCTACCCTTCCGCTTCTCTGCCAGGTGCTCATCATGCTGCCCGGATAGCCGACCATAATACAGGCATCCAGCCCTCCGATATCTATGCCCACTTCCAGCGCCGATGTGGAGATGACTCCGAGCAGTTCTTCGGAGAAGAGTTTCTGTTCAATCTGTCTTCGTTCTTCCGGAAGATAGCCTGCTCGGTAGGCGGCTATCTTCTTGCTGTATTTTGGTGCAAGCTGTGTTATCCATTGGTAAATGAGTTCCGTTACCTTTCTTGCTTTTGTAAAAACAATAGTCTTCAGTCCGCTGTTTAAGCATTCCCGCATCAGGTGAGCAGCTTCGGTGTAGGGCGATTCCAACGGATTCCAGAGGCAAAAATATTTTCCTGACTGGGGAGCTCCGCTCTCGGTTACAACCGCAAACTCAAGGCCGGTCAGTTCCTTGATAAACTTCCCGGGATTGGCTATGGTTGCGCTTGAGGTTATGAATTGCGGGTTGCTGCCGTAGTATTCGCAGACGCGTCTGAGCCGGCGGATTATATGCGCTACATGCGAGCCGAATACGCCTCTATAGGAATGCACCTCATCAATGACCACATATTTGAGATTTTTAAAGAGCGCTGCCCAGGCAGAATGATAAGGGAGTATTCCCAGATGCAGCATATCTGGATTTGTAACAACAATACTTGGGCAGTTTTGCCTTATCTTAAGCCGCCGGTAAGCAGAGGTGTCGCCGTCATAGATGGCGGCAAGGTTGGTTCCCTTCGGGAAGAGAGCTTCGCCGAACTCCAGGATGGTTTTGAACTGATCCTGAGCGAGCGCTTTTAGGGGATAAAGGTAAAGCGCTTTTGCGCCGGTTTCTTTTAGGCGTCTTTCAATGACCGGTATATTGTAAATCATTGTCTTGCCGCTTGCGGTTGGCGTGACAATCGCCGCGTTCTTTCCTTCGGCTATAATCTTTAGGGCTTCAACTTGGTGGGAATAGAGCTTCGTGATTCCTTTCCCGGCAAGAAAGCTCTTCGTGCCTTCCGAGAGACTATCGGGCAAAGGCGCGTACTTCCCTGCTTTTTCCGGGATGCGGTGGATATGTATCAGCGCTTCCTTGTGGGCAGGATCGCAGCTGAGATGGTTAATAAGTTCTTTAATCTTGTCCATGAGCCGAGATTATAACAAATGGAGAGTGAAATAGAAAGACAATCGGTACCGCAGGCAGTTACAGCAGGGAGAATATCACCGGGACCGTCAGCGCTGAAAGCAGGGTGGTGACCAGCGCGCCGGCCGCGGCCAGGTCCGCATTCTTTCCGTATTGCTTAGAGAATATTATCGCGGCAAAAGCGGAAGGCATTGAAGCCTGCAGGACGATGATTGCGCGAATTACCGGGTTCAGGTGAAACGGTATCGTTATAAGGAGAACAATCAAAGGGGCAATTATAAGCTTTAGCAGTACCAGCGCAATAATTTTCTTCTCCGTAAGCATTATAAATGCATCCTTAAGTTTTATGCCCGCAACCACACCTCCGGTAACTATCATTGCTAATGGCACCGTAGTGTCACCGAGAAAAGCCAGAGGTTTAAGCAGTCCGGACGGCACCTGTATTTTAAGGAAAACAAAAGCGAAGCCAAAAAGCGTAGCAGCAAGCGCCGGTGTGCTTAAGAGTTTCCTGGAGAAAAAGGACCGCTTTTCATTGAAGAGTTTGATGCCTAAGGTGTAATTGAGCACGTCACCGGCAACCCCGAACAGTATTACGTAAATCATCTTGTCGGGACCAAAAAGCATAGCAACCAGCGGAAGAGGCATATAGGTGTAATTTTGAAAAGTATTCAGATAAAGGAATACATTCTTATCCCTTCCTTTAACTTTCAGCAACTTTGCCGCGGCGCGCGCTAGAAGATGATTAACTAAGAGAATGTTTATCACGGCAAAGAGCGGCAGGTATAACGAGGTAAAAAACATTTCCGGTTTGTAACTGGTCAACATTTTTACAAATATCAGCGACGGGATAGAGATGTTGAAGACTATCTTCGACAGTTCCCCTATCCCGCCCTGTGTAATTAAACCTTTCTTGGCGGCTACGTAGCCCGCGAGCACCATTACGAGTATTCCCAGTACCGAAAAGAATATATTGCCGGCTGCGCCGCTGCTAAATATCGGAGTCACCTTTTCCCATCGCCTCTTCTTTTGCCTCTATTATCGCTTCTTCCAATACTTTGACGCCTTCAAGCAGAGCGGCCTCAGGAGTGATAAGCGGAGGAGCAATCTTGACTGAAGCGCTGCCGAAGCCTACGGGGGCGAACATCATAAGTCCCTTTTGCAGGCACTTTTTTACAATCTCGTGCGCCATATCGGCATCCGGATCTTTGCCGCCGGGTTTAACCATGTGAAACGCGAAAACGAGTCCTGTGCCGTGCAAGGCGCCGATGATGTCGGAATGCCTCGCTTTGATTTTGGCAAGTTCAGCCTGCAGTAACTTTCCTGATTTTGCGCATTTTGCGACAAGTTTATTCTTTACGATATAGTCAATATTCGCAAGAGCCGCTGCGCAGCAGACAGGGTTGCCGGTATGTGTGCTGGTCATAGTGTTTGGTTCATAGAGGTCCATAACATCAGGTCTTCCAAGAACCGCGGATAGCGGCAGCGACGAGGTGATACCTTTGCCGAAGACCGCAATATCCGGCACTATGCCGTAGTATTCAAATCCGAAGAATGTGCCGCATCTGCCAAAGCCGGCCTGAACTTCATCCATCACAAGAAGTATCCTGTTCTGTGTGCAGAATTTGCGCAGCTGTTTCATGAATCCTATTGGCGCGAAGGTGGAGCCGCCGCCCTGATAAGTTTCAACTATTATCCCTGCGATTCTGGATTTTGCGTCAAGTTTGAGATTCTTTTTCAGATAGTTCGAGAAATTCTTGAAACAGAAATCATCGCAGCCTTCGTAATCCTTCTTGCCCCACGGGCAGCGAAAGCAGTTAGGGAACGGCGCCTGACAGATATCTTTATCCTTGTTGACTATCCATTCTTTAAGCGCAGGGCTGCCGCCAAGCAACTGAGACGCAAGCGTTCTTCCGTGGAAAGCTCCGGTGAAAGATACCATTGCGATCTTCTTCGGGCCGTGCTTCTTATGCCCCCAGGTGCGGCAGAGTTTGAAAGCTACCTCGTTTGTTTCAGAACCGGTTGTAAGCAGGAAGACTTTCTTCAGCGGCTTAGGCGCAATCTTCGCGAATTTTTCCGTGAGTTTTTCCCTCATTTCTGAAGGAAAGCAGTAATTGTGGAGCAATCCGTGCTTTGCCTGTTTGATTATAGCGTTAACTATTGCCGGATTGGAGTGGCCGGCATTAGCTACCAGCACGCCTGAACTCCAGTCGAGCCATTTGTTTCCGAACTTGTCATAAACATTAAAGCCCTTGGCGTGGTCCCAAAGTGCCAGCGGCTGCCCTGACATTGACCGGGGTTCATATTTTCTCAGGTTCTTCAGTATCTTTACCGAGGCCTGTACCGGGAAGGTAGTTGTCTTCATCTCCCTGTATTTCGTCTTAACTTTCTTTATTTTCTCAACCTTCAACTCAAATTCCTTAGCCATCTCCTTCCTCCTGTGTAATCAGCAATCAGTAATTAGCAATCAGTAATCGCATTTAAATCCAGCCCCTGCTTCCCATCGCAGCCACTACTTCCTCTGTCGCAAGCGTCAAGGCAGCGTCTTTATGGGTCATTTTTCTATCTTTTGAAAGCGCCAGGATTCTCTCAAAACTTTTCCCTATGGTTGTGTCAATGAAATCAAAGACTTCTTCAGAAGAAGTTAAAACTCCGGATTTAGCGCTCCTCCATTCTATATAGGAAGCGATAACTCCGCCGCTGTTCGCCAGTATATCGGGTATGACGATAATATCTTTATTACGCAATATTTCATCTGCGGCTTTGGTTGTAGGGCCGTTGGCCGCTTCAACCACCATTCTTGCCTTTACGGCGTTTGCGGTCTTATCAGTCAGCACGTCTTCTCTTGCGGCCGGCAGCAGGATGTCGCAATCAAGCGAGAGTAGTTCTTCATTGGTTAAGCGGTCTCCTTCAAATCCTGCTAACCCGCCGGTCTTCTCGCCGTGCTGCATCAGAGCAGGGATGTCCAAGCCGTTCTTATTGAATATTCCGCCGGCCAAATCCGAGACAGCGGTCACTTTAGCTCCCATCTGGTGAAGGAAATAACAGGTCCAACTTCCAACATTGCCAAAGCCCTGGACAGCGCATCTTAGGCCTTTAATCTCAGTTTTCAAGCACTTAGAGGCTGCCGCTCCGGCGGAATAAGCCACGCCTCTTCCTGTTGCCTCTTTTCTTCCGGGGAGACCTCCGACACCGAGCGGTTTTCCGGTCACACACTCAGGAATATGCAGGTCTCCGTAAATAACAGCCATCTCTTTTGGCGTTGTTCCCATATCCGGAGCAGGGATATAAACTCCGCTTACCAGGTCAGCCCGCATCATATGGACAAATTCCTGTATAAGATGGCGCTTCATATAAGTATCAAGTTTGTGGCTGTCAAAACGTATGCCGGACTTCCCTCCGCCGAACGGAATTCCGGTCAGAGCTGTCTTAAAGGTCATTCTTTCGGCAAGATCCGTTGTTTCCTCGAGGGTTACATTCGCGTCTATCCTGATACCGCCTTTGGCCGGTCCTCTCGCAGTGTTATGATAAACCACATAGGCGTCAGCGACTATGAGTGTTTTGCTGTCGAGCCAGATATTGATATCAAGTATGGTTTTCTTTTCGGAGCGCATAAGTATCTGACGCGCGTTCTCGTTGCCAGCGAGCACATTCTTCACGGCATCAAGGTCAAATACACTCATAAGTTCTCCTTAGGGGTTACGGCTAAAAAAGTAATTCAGCCCGAAACTAATTTTACGCTCTTTCCCGGACACAAGTCAACAGAAGCTCTGCAACGCCGGGTATTGCTAAAATACTTGCGTGAAAGGCGGTTAATTCTGCAGGTTAAGCTTTTCTGCCTTTAAGTTCTTCCGGCCAAGTGGCTGCATAGACATATTCAAAATCATCAGTAAGAGAAGTAAACTGATGCAGTGTGTTAGCCGGAACATAAACCAGCTGACCCTTCTTAACTTTCCGTTCTTCCTCACCGAGTAAGAGCAGGGCCTCACCCGAAAGTATTATGTAGGCCTCTTCTTCGTCCGGGTGCAACCCGAGTTTATTCTTTTCATTCTTCTTTAAAGGGACAAACCCTACCTCGAGATTAAGAGTCTCGCCAATGGATATTTTCGCGCCTTCTTTCAGGTCTTTTATAATCATATAGCCTCCATAGATATTATCTTTAAACTTTCGATAGTTTTCAAGAACAGGTGTTTGGTATATAATACGCTAAATTGTTGGTTTTAATGTTTTGGATAAAAAAAGAGCCGCTTTCCGTTTAGAAAGCGGCTCTTAGTAATACAGCTTAAAACAAACCAACTACTTTGCCGTTCTTATCTATGTCAATCTTAACGCCTGCCGGCACGGAAGGAAGCCCCGGCATCGTGCGCATATCGCCGCAAAGCGGATACAGAAAGCCGGCTCCGATAGAAGCTCTTATATCACGCACAGGCAGAATGAAATCTTTGGGCCTGCCTTTGAGCGCCGGGTCGTGCGACAGCGAAAGGTGCGTCTTTGCCATGCAAATCGGAAGTTTATCCCAGCCCAACTGAGTGTAGAGACGGATTTTTTCTTCAGCAGCAGAGGTGAAAGATACATCCCTGGCGCCATATATTTTTGTGGCAATAGTGCGTATTTTTTCTTTTATTGAAACCTCAAGAGGGTACAAGAATTTGAAATTGCTCTTCTTTTCGCAGGCTGCGACCACTGCCGCCGCCAGCTCCTTCCCGCCCTGACCGCCTTTTGCGTGAACCTCCGAAAGACATGCAGCTTCTGCGCCGAATTCCAGGGATTTCTGTTTAATGAACTCAATTTCCTTCTCAGTGTCGTCGCTGAACTTGTTTATGGCGACTACAACAGGCACGCCGAAAAGTTTCGCATTCTCAATCTGCTTTTCAAGGTTAGAGATTCCTTCGGCAAGCGCCGGCAGGTTCTCTCTTAGGAGCTCGTCAGGAATAGGTCTTCCCGGAACTATGTTATACTTGCCGGAATGCATCTTAAGAGCCCTTACGGTACAGACCATAACCACGCAGTTCGGTACAAGCTTGGAGTAGCGGCATTTGATGTTCATGAACTTTTCCATTCCCATATCCGCGGCAAAGCCTGATTCGGTGACGACGTAATCCGCAAGCCTAAGCGCCATCTGGTCCGCAATAATTGAATTATTTCCGTGCGCTATGTTGGCGAAAGGCCCGGCGTGCACGAAAGCAGCCGTATGTTCCGTAGTCTGCAGCAGCGTCGGCTTTATCGCGTCCTTCATAAGTACGGTCATAGAACCCGCTACCCCGAGATCCTCGGTAGTTACAGGTTTGCCGTCCTTTGTAAATGCAACCACTATCCTGCCGAGGCGCGCGCGCAGATCTTTAAGGCTTGTTGTCAGGGCAAGTATAGCCATCACTTCGGAAGCGACCGAGATGTCAAACCCGGTCTGCCTGGAAACGCCGTCATCCTTTCCGCCGAGGCCCACAACTATATTGCGCAAAGACCTGTCGGAGATATCCATAACCCTCCGCCATAGGATGTTGTTTATGTCAATGTTAAGTTTATTGCCTTTTTGCAGGTGATTGTCCAGGAATGCCGAGCACAGGTTGTGAGCCATTGTGACTGCATGGACATCTCCTGTCAGGTGCAGGTTGAAATCCTCCATCGGAAGGACCTGCGAATAGCCTCCGCCTGCCGCGCCGCCCTTTATACCGAACACCGGGCCCAGAGAGGGTTGTCTGATGCAGGTAATGACTTTCTTGCCGATTGCGCCGAGGCCGAGTGAAAGACCGATGGTAGTGACAGTCTTGCCTTCACCGAGAGGGGTCGGAGTTATTGCTGTTACATCGATGTATTTGCCAAGTTTCTTGGTTTTAAGGCGGTCAAGGAGCTCAAGTTTTATTTTTGCTTTATCGTCGCCGTAAAGTTCAAGTTCATCCCTTTTGATTCCGCATTTTGCCGCGATTTCAATTATGGGTTTGGTCTTTATAGACTGGGCAATATCAATATCTGAAGCAATCCTCGGTTTCTTTATCTTTGCCATTTGTTCTCCTTTTCCCCGGATTACCCGGCTATTATGACGTTAATTACAAGGGCAATGTTAGCACAAAATAAATCTTAATACTATAACCTGATGTGGGCTCTCGGATCGTCTTTGTTTTCCTTTCGCAACTCTTCAAAGAGGGCCTTAGTTTTTAAGGTAAGAGCTTTAGGAATAACTGCCTTGACTTTTACAAGCAGATCTCCTCTTTCCCCGCCATTTCCCGCGAGTCCCTGTCCTTTGAGCCGGAAAATAGAACCGTTCTGTGTATTTGCGGGTATTTTTATTGTTACCTTACCCTTGAATACCGGGATATCTATTGAGGCCCCGAGAGCAAGTTCGTAGAGCGCGACCGGCATTTCGCAGTGTAGATTATCCTCTTTAACTTCAAAAAAACTGTGTGGCTTAACCTTCACGACCAGGAAGAGATCTCCTTTGGCTCCTCTTCTGGAAGGATTACCCTGTCCGGCTATCCTTATTTTAGAACCGTCTTTTACGCCGGCTGGAATATTTACGGTGAGTCTTTTGCTCTTGGACAAGCGGCCTGCGCCGCCGCACGAAGGGCAAACCGCGTTTCGTGCCAGCCTGCCGTTCCCGCCGCAAGAATCGCAATCATCGTTTGCCGATAATTGAAAAGTTTTCTCGCCGCCAAGAAAGGCCTCTTTAAGGTCCAGTTCAATATTGGCTTCAACATCCGGGTTGCCGCCGCGCGCGCCAGGCTGTTGTTTTCCGGCGGCGTTCCCTAAGTTGCCGCCGAAAAATGTTCTAAAGAAATCAGAGAAATCTTCCGCGCCTTCTCCGCCGAACATGTCTTCATCGAATTTGAAACCGCCAAAATCACCCTGATTCCCTCCGGAGTATTGCGGTCGCCCCCCCTGCTGCCCACCCTTTTGCCCTGAATATTGCTCCCAGTTGGAACCGAGCTGATCATACTTTGAGCGCTTTCCTGCGTCAGAGAGGACCTCGTAGGCCTCGTTGATCTCTTTGAACTTTTCCTCGGCGCGCTTGTTTCCGGGATTTAAGTCCGGGTGGAATTTTCTGGCAAGTTTCCTGTAAGCGTCCTTAATTGTCTTTTCCTCGGCCTTTTTTTCAACGCCGAGTATTTTGTAGTAGTCTTTATAATCCACAACTGCCTCTTTTACCTGAAATTGGTGAACTGCAGTGACAATCCGAAATCCTTGGCGCGCAGGGCCGCCATGACGGCCTGCAGGTCGTCCTTGCTCTTGCTGACTATGCGAAGCTGTTCCCCCTGGATCTGGGCATTAACTTTGAACTTGGCATCGCGTATGTATTTTGTAATCTCTTTAGCTTTTTCCTGCGGAATTCCTTCTTTTAAAGTTATTTTTTGCCTCACCGTCATATTGCCTGACGGTTCAATTTTGCCGGCGTCAATGGATTTCGCGGAGATGCCTCTTTTGATTAGTTTGGACTCTACGATGTCCCAGAGGTTCTTAATCTTGAACTCATCCGCCGCCATGAGGCCTATCTCCTTTTTTGTCTTATCAAAGGTTATTTCAGCCGGAGCGCCTTTGAAATCAAAACGGTTCGCGAGTTCCTTTTGGGATTGGTTAATCGCGTTATCCGCTTCCTGCATGTTTATTGAAGACACGACATCATAAGAAAATTCATTTGGCATCTTTAGCGCCCTCCCTTTTTAAAGTCAGGTCCTTAATCGGATATTTATCGTGTGAACCGAGTTCTACCGGTTTACCGTTGAACTCAAGTTTTAAAGCATCCTTCTTCCCTATGACGAGAACAAACTCATTATTCGCCTGCCATTCCCTTTTATCTCCGGCCTTCAACATCATTTTGTTCGCGGGCTCATTGTCAGTAACAATTTCAAACCAGCAATCGTCGGTAACATCGGCGGTAAGCAACAGTTTCGGTCCGCCGGGTACCGAGGTCCCTGCTGCTCCGCTGCCCGCCGCGCCGCCGCATTGCCTTATCCCTGCGACAAAAAGGATTAATAGAACAAGCGCAAGCACTGCCAGTGCTCCATACTTAGCTTTGTCGGGGACTATGAACTTAGGCTTTTTGCGGGACGCCAGATGCGTAGTCTCAGGAGTGAGCTCCTGTTCCAGCTTTTCTGCGGGGATGTTCTTCTCACCTTTTAATTCTTTCAAGAGCGCTATAAAATCGTCGCTATTTAATCCGAGGTGTTTGCAATAGGTCCGGAGGAAAGCTTTTTCATAAGTAATTCCCGGAAAACCGTTGTAATCGTTCCGCTCTATTCCCTCAAGAAATTTAACGGGTATGCGCAGTTCATCGGAGATTTTTTCAAGTGCCCAGCCTTTTGATTCCCGTTCCGCTTTTATTTTGCTTCCAAACGCTTTCTCGTCCATTGCCTCTCCTTTCACGGGCGCCTATTTGAGCGGCGCCTCAACTATAGTAGTGCCCTCGGGCGGAGTGAACTCAAATAGCGAGTCCGCCGCTCCGGTATTGGTCTTTGGATTAAAGAAATTCACATAAACAAAACTGGTCTCAGTGTAGTAGACGGTTATCTTAACCGGCAGCCAAACTTCCCGGTCAACAAGAAAAACAACTTTTCTGAAATCACAGCCTGCTGCTTTGGGCACCGACTCAATCTCCAACAGGTTTTCTTTGCCCGGCAGTTTGTTTAGATTGTTGCTGAAGTCCCGCCGCAGCGTAGCGAGAAATTTTCCAAAACCGAAGAGAATATTGTCGCGGTTTTTGACATTTTTTACTTCTTGCGTTACCGCTTGATTCATTGACGGCACATAGACCCAAACAACTTTGCCGTCGCATTTCACAACCTGCTTTTCCGGTTCCTCGTACTCAATTGAGAATTTATCAGGGTTTTTAAGAGTCAGGCGCCCTTTCATCACAGAAACATCTGAAAGGTCCGAATATGTTGCCTGCTCGATATCGGCCTTGAAAACCGTTACTTTCTGCGCAAAAAAAGCTTCAAAATAACTTACGGCCTCATCTCCCGTCATTGCGGAAAGCTGCAGTCCGAGCAGAATACACGGGAGGAGTATTTTGATCTTATTTTTGAGCATTTTTCTTTAGAATCTCTTCAATTTTATCATAATAGATGTCGCGAGCTTTTGAACCCTGCGCAGGACCAATTAGTCCGTTTGTTTCCATAAGGCTGATCAGGTTTGCTGCCTTGCCGTCGCTGACATGCAACGCTCCTTTGAGCAGAGTAGCCGAAGCCCTTTTTCTTTCTTTGACCACGATCAAGGCGTTTCTTAGCAGTCCGTCTTCGTCTCCTGCTTCATCCAAGCCTGTCGACGAAGGAGCGGCCTCAATCTGCGAGTATTCCGGTTTAGCCTGCCCTTTCCAAAACTCCATAACAATTTTCACTTCAGCGGAAGAGACATAAGGGCATTGAACCCTCTCCGGCTCCGGAAAAGAAGCGAGTGAAAAGAGCATATCGCCTTTCCCAAGAAGGTTCTCGGCCCCTCCGGTATCTAGGATGACCCGTGAATCAATCTGCGAGAAGACTTGGAGCGCAATCCTTGAGGGGAAGTTGGCTTTAATTACGCCCGTGATTATGTCCGCGGAAGGGCGCTGTGTGGCGAAGACCAGATGAATGCCTACCGCGCGCGAGAGCTGGGCCAAGCGTGTTATCACCTCTTCAACCTGTCTTGCCTCAAGCAGCATTAAATCTGCCAGTTCGTCAATAATTACAACAATGTAGGGCATTTTCATGCTCTCTTCCACGGAAGCGTTATAGGAAGATATGTCGCGCGCGCCTATTTCCGAGAGTTTTGTGTATCTGTTATGCATCTCAAAACTTACGGCCTTTAGGGCCTGTGTCGCTTTTTTAGTATCAGTTATTATCGGAGTATAAAGATGCGGGATATCACGGTAAAGACTGAATTCAACGCGTTTAGGATCGATTAGCAGGAGTTTGAGCTCCGAAGGATCGAAACGGAAGAGCAAGCTCATAATGATGGTGTTTAGACAGACGCTCTTGCCCGAGCCTGTTGCTCCGGCAACGAGCAGATGCGGCATGTCGGCAAGGTCTGCAATAACAGCTTTGCCGTCAACGGTTTTTCCGATAACTACCGGCATCTTACCTTCAGAGCCCGTGAACTGGGTGTCTTCAAGCATCTCGCGCAAGCTGACATTTACCGGTTTCTTGTTTGGGACTTCTATGCCCACAGCGCCAACCCCGGGAAGCGGCGCGATGATCCGTATCCTGGTGGCTTTCAAGTTCAAGGCCAGATCATTTTGCAGGGCGGAGATTTTGCTTACTTTAGTCCCGGCATCAGGTTTTAATTCAAACCTTGTGATAACAGGGCCGGAAACTGCGTTTATGACTCTTACTTTTATGTCAAAGGTGGCAAGAGTCTTTTCAATAATTTCGGAGTATAACTTTATGTCTTCGGCAGTAGATACCTGAGCCGGTCTCTCGGAAAGCAGTTCAATCTGTGGCAGCTCATAAGTTACAGACTCTCCGGTACTTTTTTTGACCGCTTCCTTCCTCTTCTCAGGTTTTGACTCTTTTTGAGGTTTTTCTTCTTTTGAGGCAGGCGCATCGGGTATTTTGGGAATAATTATGTCGCTTTTCACAGGTTTATCAGCCGGCTTCACCTTGGGCGAAGTATCAGCAGAAGCGCTGTTCTTAAAGAGGCTCATGATCCAGGCAAAGCAGCGGGTTATCAGCCCTTTCGCATGTCCGTCAAACTCAAGCAGATAGACGCCGAATACCAGCGCGAGAAACGCTATGAAAGAAGCCCCAAAGAGTCCTGTGTATTGTGTCAGGAACTTTCCCAGTAATAATCCGAACTGGTCATTATCAGAAAGAGCGCTGATATAATTCACATTCATTATCTTATCTAAGCCGAGAAGATTCTGGAAGACGCAGAGGCCGGTCATTATAGCGAAAACACCGGCTCCCTTTAGTTGGCGTTTTTCAATTTCCTTTCCCGTGAAGCTATAGAATCCAATGACACCGAAGAGTAACGGAAATAGGAGGGAAATATAACCGAAAAGCAGGTAGAAAGCAGAACTCAGGTATTTACCGAAAACTCCAAGAATGTTGAGCGGAATAAGAGCAATAAAAAGAAAAAGACCCGCGGCAAACCAGATTATGCCAAATAATTCATTCTTTTTCTTCATAATTCCTCTAGTTATTCGATGCGGCCTCGTTTTAGCGCCGCTGTCGTTTTTGAAGGGACCGGATACTCAGAAAAGCCTTGTTTTAATTAACTTTTCTGCGTTTACATAATATCAAAGGCAGGTATACTTGTCAATAAGCACTTGCGTTTGAAGGGATTATCTGTAAAGCACGGTATACATGGATTTTCCTGAGCGAGTGATAACAATCAAAACGCCGTTATCCAGGCTTGCTTTTGAGGTGATTTTATTGAAATCCTCGGTATTTCTGACCGGTTGCTTGTCTATCTCAACTATCAGGTCTCCTTCATTTAGTCCGCCAGACATTGCTTTGCTGTTCCTGTCTATTGCAATTATCACAGCGCCGGCGTGTTCCGAGATGTCATATTTTGCAACCATTCCCGGTGTTAGGTCTGAAACATACATCCCGAGGTAATTGGCCCCGCTTAAAACTTTCTCTTTACCTGACACTTGTCCTAACTTAAGTGTTGCGATTAAGGCAGAGCCGTTCCTGATTACAGCGAAACGCATTGTTTGACCCGGCAACTTAATATTCATCAGTGACGAGAACTGATCCGTGCCTGTTATCTTTATTCCGTCAGCCTCTGCTACTATGTCTCCGGCGGCGAACCCCGCTTGAGCTGCCGGGCTGCCGGCTTCAACGAAACTGACAAGCGCACCGTTCTCAACAGCAAATTTCTTTTTTAAACCGCCTGTTAGTTCCTGGAGTTTCAAACCAAGCCACGCGGAATAGCTTTTTGCAGGGCCGTTCTTCATCATTCCTGCGATTGCTTCTTTGGCGTCATTTATGGGTATAGCAAAACCTATCCCGGCGTAGGAACCTGAAGTAGAAACTATCGCCACATTTATACCGATTACCTCTCCGTTTATATTAGAAAGAGGTCCGCCTGAATTGCCTGGGTTAATTGCCGCATCTGTCTGTATCAGGTTTGGGAGTCTTCTCACTCCGGTTGCATCGCTGTCTTCGAAAACGCGCCCGGTTGCGCTGACAATACCGGCTGTTACCGTGTGATCATAGCCGAAAGGATTGCCGACCGCAACTGCCCATTGACCCACTCTTACCTTTGAAGAATCCCCCAGAACGGCCTTGATAAGTTTTTTCCCGGGCTCTATCTTTATCAATGCGAGGTCCCTGGCTTTATCCGTTCCCGTCACCTTTCCGGCATAACTGCTTTTGTCTGAGAATATGACTGTGATCTTTGTCATCTCTTTTATAACGTGAAAATTAGTAAGAATGTAGCCGTCCTCGGAGACAATAAGACCCGTGCCGAGACCTGTGCGCTTAAACTGCCGTTCGCGCGGACGGGCTTCTTCATCTAAATTAAAGAAACGGTCAAAAAGGTCGTTGAAATTGTAGCCGTTGTAGCGGTATTTAAGAACCTGTTCCGTGCTGATGTTTACGACGCTCGGTGCCAGGCTTTCTGAAACTGAAACAAAAGACTCCTGCAGGCTCTCTGCCTGGCGCGCGCCGGACGCAGTCTTTCCTGAGGAGGAAAGGCCCAGTCCTGCAGCTATGGCAAGTCCGGTAATTATTCCCACAGCGCCCAGTATAGCGGTTCCTCTCTTTGTTTTCTTTGGAGTTGTCTGCATTAATTTTTAAAGAATCTCGGTAAATATTGTTTTTGTTTTGTCAGCATTTCTTCCAAAAGGACTTCCGCGTTTTTAAAATCCTTAAGGAGCGGATCCAGCATTAAAGCTTGCATGGCAAGTTTTCGGTCTCCCGTCATTGCCGAATCAGCGGTAAGTTTGTGGATTGCTCCCATCCTTCCGACAACTTCTGCCACCGGTCTGCTTAAAGCGCCCAGTGAAAGCGCTTTGTAGCCAAACTGGCCAAAAACCGCAGGTATTTCAAGGCAATAGTCGTCAGGCAGATTACTTACGCTTCCGTTATTTAGGATGTTTACAGCGGGATTTATATCTCCTTTGTTCCTGATGATGGACATCATGATGTTATGTGCTTCCTCTCCGGAAGGTTTGTCCATATCCCAGGGATCTTCAACTCTTGAAATCCATTTCTTTAAAAGTTCCTTTGAATTAAGTTTACCTTTGATAGCTTTATTGAAATCCCTCTTCTTGAGGCCGAAGTCATTGCCGTTCTTTGAGTTAGGGTCAAGGAAATGCGGGAAAAATTCCACAATGTGATTATCTCCCGCTACCGGCATCATCCCGTACCATTTAAAGAGTTTTGCCGTTATATCCCATTTCTCATGAAGGCGTTCCTGCTCCAGCCAGTCTTTGCTCTTCTTCTTTACTGCTTTTGGTTTAGTAATGTATTTGCAGAAGTCCCCGTACCAGGAGGCGGTCTTGTTCTCCCCTTTGACCCATATTTCTTTGACCCAGGTGAAATGATTTGTTCCGGCGGCAAAAACATTAATTTCTTTTTTCTCGGCGCCGTAAATCTTGCACACCATCTCTTCAACGCCGCCTATGGCATGGCATAAACCGACGCATTTAATCTTGCTGTACCGTTGAACCACGGAGGTCAGCTGGCTCATGGGGTTTGTGAAGTTGATGAGCCAGGCTTCGGGGCAGAGCTTTTCCATGTCCTTAACAATTACCATCAGCGCTTCTATGTTTCTCAAAGACCTGACCAGCGCGGAGGGCCCCATAGTGTCTCCGACTGTATTGCTGATCCGATATTTGCGGCAGATCTTCCCTGCCTCCATATCGGCCCGTTCACCGCCGACATTTATACAAAGCATAACGTAATCAGCGCCTGCCAGCGCTTTCTTTCTGTCCGTCGTACCTTCAACTTTTATGTTAGTCCCGGAGATTTCGTTCATTATTTTGCAGACCGCCGAGATGTATTTTATAGGCTCGGGATTTATGTCAAAAAGCACTACCGTTGAGTTTCTTAATTCTTCAATCTTGACCAGGTCTTTGAAGACTCTGTGGCAAAACAGGTAACTTGCTCCAACAAAGACTATTTTGTAATTCTTCATCTTTTCCTCCAAATTAGCATTCCGATTTAATCACATATTTCGAGAAGTAAGCTCTTCATCTAACATCCTTAAAAAAAACTCTTTCTGAGCAAGCGCAAGGGCTTCCTGTTGGGTCATTTTTGTCCTTGCCGAGAACCTCATTTTCTGGCGGATCATGCCCTGCAAAAGTTCGTCGCTTTCAGTTGAAATCTTCAGAAATTTGAGTGCTGCTTTACCGGCCTCAACCCTGGCAACTTCGGCAAGAATTTTAACAGCGTTTTCAGAGCTTTGCAAGCGCAAATTTATATCCAGCCGTTCTCCCGGGACGAGCGTATGGTCAGTTAGCAACAGTGTTCCGCCCCCGGAAATATTCACTGTGACAGCTTTGAAGCTTTTTGCCAGTATTTGCGAGAGTGCTCTTGAGTTATCGCTCTTAACCTGCTTGAAGGTTAATTCAAGATCAATGGTCCATCTCGGATAGGCTCTCCTTTCTACGAGAATATCATTGTCAGCCAAGTGACTCTCCCGCTAAAGAGCCGCCTCCGGTTTTCTGCATTGCATTCCGGGGCTTACTTCGCAAGTAATTTTGAAAGTTGATTATGTATTCTGCCGTTTGATGCCAGAGTTTCGTTCCCGAAGATATCAAACTTACCGCCTGAATAATTTGTTAATTTACCGCCGGCCTCTTCAACCAAAAGAGCTGCAGCCGCAGTATCCCAGGGTTTTAGCCCTTGTTCGAAAAAACCTTCAAAAACCCCGGAGGCAACATAGCAGAGGTCAAGAGCCGCTGCTCCTCCGCGCCTCACAGGGCCGGTGGTAGCAATATTTCTAAACCGCTCGAATTGATTTCCCTGTTCAAAGTATATTGAATACGGAAAGCCGGTTCCTGTCAGTGATTTATTTAACCTTTTCTCTCCGGAGACCCTAAGCCGTTTTCCGTTGAGGAAAGCGCCTTTGCCTTTCCTTGCAGTATAGAGTTCACCTATATAGGCGGCGAAGACAGCGCCTGCCAGTGTGACGCCTTTTTTCTGTACGGCAACCGACGAACAAAAAAGAGGAAAGCCATGGGCATAGTTAACCGTGCCGTCCAGCGGGTCTATTATCCAGCGGTATTCTCCTGTGGAGTTTTCTTCCCCGGACTCTTCGGCGAGGAAGCCGTGTGAAGGATAAGTTTTGCGGATAATATCCTTTATAGCCTTTTCGGACTCAAGATCGGCTTTTGTCACGATATTTGTGACATATTCCTTGAAACCGTAACTTTTGAGTCTCCTGAAATATTTCAGGTGTATGCGTCCGGCTTCCTTTACGGCTCTGACCGCTGTAGCTAAGAGTTTTTTATCGCCGGCCATCTCTTCTTCCTTTACTTGGACCGCTGCTGCCGCCCTTGTAGCGTGATTTCGACGGCCCGCCGAATTTCTTCCCTTTCCTGTCACCCGCTTTGGATTTTCCCTTGTAGCCTTTGCTGCGCCCTCCATAAGGAGTTCTTTCCCGTGAGGCAGGGCTTCCACGGTCAGGCCTGTAAGCTTTCTTTTCTGGACGCGCCGCAACTACTACTGCCGCTCCCGTAGTGTCTGCCGAGGATAAATACTTTCTCTGTCTCTGCGTAGTGCCCTGAAAGGGGACGTGTTCCTGTTTGCGGTAGCCCTCGCTCTTTCTTACAGGAGAAAACTTCTTTCGGTTTCTCCCCTTATCACGCTCAGGTCTTAGGTGTTTTTTTACAGGGCGCGCTTCTGCAGGCGCGGAATCATGCTGCCTTTCCTGCTTCACAAAGGCGGTTTTTTCGCGGACTTGTTCCGTCTTGGCAGCCGCGGCTAAAGGGCGCGGTTTACTTTCCCTGCTGCGGACCGGTGCTATTTTTGTTTCACGGGGTAAAGAACGCGGAGCGCTTTCATGAATAGCCACCGTAGATACTTCAACTTCTACTTTTGGTGCAGGTTCCGGAGCGATAAAACTTTCGTCGCGGATCAACTTAACAATTACCTCAACGTGGAAAGTGTTGGGGAACATATCTAGCGGCTGTATAAAGATCGGCTTATAGCCGGCCGCCTTCAACTCGAGCAGGTCTCTTGCCAGCGTCATCACATCACAGGAAACATAGACAACTTCCTCAGCTCCAAGTTTCCCGATGTTTAACAGTACGCTCTTCTCGCAACCTTTTCTCGGCGGGTCAAGAATCACGACCTTAGGTTTATATCCGGTTTTCAGGGAATTAGCCGTAATATCCTCAACTCTGCCGTTCAAGAACTCACAGTTTTCAATCTTGTTTAACTCGGCATTTAGCTTAGCATCGGCTATTGCGGGTTTCACTTCGTCTATGCCTATGACTTTCCTGAACTTCTTCGCTATGAGCAGCGAGATGGTTCCTGCGCCGCAGTAGAGATCGCAAGCTTCCGCAGTCAAGTCTTCACTTACAAGACTGCTGACAAGGTCGTACATCTTCCGCATTTGAGAGGTATTAGTCTGGAAGAAGGATGTCGGAGAAACGCTGTATTTAATGTCCGGCCATTCTTCGACAAGAGTGCCGTCTCCGAACATCATTATGGTCTGCATTCCCATTATTATATTTGTGTCCGTGTTATTAATATTAAAGAGAACGGAGATAGCCTTGAATTCCTCCCGCAGCAGATTTGCCAGTTTTGTCGCTTCATCCAGGCTGCCGTCACGCAACACAAGGACCACCGAAGAAGCCTTCTTCGTTTCGCTGCCCCGGACAACAATATGGCGGAGATTTGTGATTGGAAAGGCATTCGCAATGAGGTATTTTCTGATAAATGAGTAAATCTCGTTGAGTTCCCGCAGAATGAGAGGGCAGGTCTCAACATCAACCACATAGTGGCTTTTTAACGCGTAAAGTCCGGTTTTTTTGCCGTTTACATCCACAGGGAACTGGCTCTTGTTTCGGTAATAATAGTGCTCGTCCGCGGGTATGGTCTTCTCGATTTTAACATCCTCGAAAGCCCTAAGAGCGTTCCTTACTATCTTTTCTTTATACTCGAGCTGCTTTTGATAATTCAGGTGCTGCCAGTGACAGCCGCCGCATTCCCCAAAAACCGGGCAGGGCGTCTCTATCCTGTCAGGCGAGGGTTTTAGTATTTTTTCGATCTTTCCGCGCGAGAAGTTCTTGCGGACCTCCGTTATCAGCACTTCGAGCTCGTCGCCCGGCGCTGAGTAGGGAACGAAAACTATGAAATTTTCAAATCTGCCGATTCCGTCCGGCGAATATGCAAGTTCGTCTATCTTAAGCGTTACTCTCTGTCCTACTCTCACCGGCTGGTTCATTTTATTAGTTTCTCCTTTAGAAGTTTGTTCACTACAGCCGGGTTTGCCTTGCCTCCGGTCGCCTTCATTACCTGTCCTACAAGACTGCCTAATGCTCTCTCATTTCCGCTCTTAAAGTCCTGGACTGCTTTTGGGTTATCCGTCAAAACCTTTTCTACTACCTGCGCTATGGCTCCTTCATCCGAGATCTGCACAAGCCCATTCTTTTTAACTATACTTTCCGGGTCACCCTTGGTGGAAAACATCTCAGCAAATACCGTCTTTGCCATTTTGCCGCTAATGGTTCCGCTCTCTACAAGTTTTACCAGTTTGACGAGATTTTCGGGTGTCACAGGGGAATGTTTTATTTCCATTTTATTCTCGTTCAGCAACCCGCCCAAATCGGTCATTATTAGGTTGCTGAGGGCTTTGGGCTTGTTGAGCAGCTTAACGCAACTTTCAAAATAGTCGGCCGTGTCTTTTGCCGCCGTAAGCACCCCCGCGTCATATTCCGGCAGTCCGTACTGTGAAGCAAAACGGGAAGTGCGGGCAGAGGGCAGTTCAACCAGTTTAGCGCGTATCTCTTCTATAATAGCGTCGGTGAACTCAAAAGCCACGAGGTCCGGTTCCGGAAAGTACCTGTAATCGTGCGCCTCTTCTTTTGAGCGCATCGGAACAGTTTCTCCGAGGTCAGCGTTAAAAAGGCGAGTCTCCTGACGGAGTTTTTCCCCGCTATTTAGGGCCTGGGTCTGTCTCGCCACCTCATATTCAAGCGCCTTCTGGACATTCTTAAACGAGTTGAGGTTCTTTATCTCTATCTTCTCTCCGAATTTATCCGCGCCTTTTTCCATCAGCGAAACATTAGCGTCGCAGCGCAGCGTTCCCTTTTCCATATCGCAATCGGAAGCTCCGATGTATTGGATCAAACTCTTGAGCGTTGAGAGATATTCATAAGCTTCAAGCGGAGAGCGCATATCCGGCTCTGAGACTATCTCGAGAAGCGGAATACCCGTGCGGTTTAAGTCCACCAGGGATTCTTCTGCGGAGCCAATCTGGCCTCCGGCGCCGACATGTACCAACTTGCCGGCATCTTCCTCCAGGTGGGCCCTTGTCACGCCTATCACCTTTTTCACTCCGTCCACCGTTATTTCAAGCCTGCCGTTCTTTGAGAAAGGCTTGTCAAACTGCGAGGTTTGGTAGTTTTTCGGCAGGTCAGGATAGAAATAATTCTTTCTGTCAAATTTGCTGTATTTTTGAATTTCGCAGTTCAGCGCCAGCGCCGTTAGCAGCGTAAGTTCAACTGCTTTTTGATTAGCGACCGGAAGCACGCCGGGCAATCCTAAGCAGACAGGGCAGGTGTGAGTATTCTGTTCCGCGCCAAATCCGGTTGAGCAGCCGCAGAAGAGCTTTGACTCAGTTTTTAACTGCACATGAACTTCCAACCCTATTACTGTTGTGTATTCCCTGGCCATATTTACCCCTTTTCTTCGAGCTTTAATATTTCTATGCTTATCTTATCAAAGTACTGCAGAATGTCCAACATTAGATTGTATCTTCCTGCTTCATCCAGTACCCCGTCATTCAATTTGATGTGCGCAGCGTCAGCCGGAGCTTCGTCAAAAGTAGGGTCCAGAGCGACCCATTGGCCGACATAGGCCTCTACCCACATATGATAATAGAATTTCGAACCAAGAGGGAAAAGCCCTGCGCTTGCCCTCGCGGGAATGCCCGCAGCCCTTAGCATCGCTATGGCGAGAACCGAGTGGTCCTTGCAGTCGCCCTGCCTGCCGGTGAGCGCTTCTAAGGCAGAAGCAAAACCGGTGTTGAAATTCTTTTTATTCAAGTAGTGATTGACCCAATAAATTATCTTTTTTGCCGCGCGGTAGGAGTTCTTCTCGTCTCCCGCCGCATCTACTGCCGCGGCTATTATACGGCTGTCGGCAGATTGTTCGTAGGTGCTTGGTATCAGATAGCGTGTTAGCTCTTTTGCTCTGACCGGCAACGGAAGCGCGGCTGCTTCCGGAAAGTTGTCCCGCTTGTTCTTAAAAAGAATGCTCCTTCCGTCCGCTGAAAGTTCAGCTCCTGCAGGGAGATTGCTTTTTAACCGTTCCGGAACTGCGTTTTTGAAACTCATCCGGGCTTCCAATGCAGTCACCATCGAAGTATTCTTTATACTGATGTTTGAGGCAACACAAGTTTCTTTCATAATATCAAGTTCCGAAGGTGCAAAAGCAAGCGCGTCTTTCTCTCCGGTCTTTACCATCTCGGCTCCGAGGGCCGGCACGGTTGAACGGATCGTATTCCCGTCTTTATCCAGATAGTGCACCGTGTCAACGCCGAGCACTTCGGTATGAAGCACAAAGCCGCCTTTGTTTTCTTTATCAAAATAAACAGAGCACTTTAGGTCTTCGAAAGTGAGAGAGTCCGGATTAAAAACCCTTACCGTAAACTTTTCGCCGTCCCTCAGGCCCTTGCGCCGAGCGAAGAAATCTCCGGCGTCAGCAAAAATGGCGTTTTCCTCATAAACAATATCCTTGTGAGTTTCCTGACCGGCTACATTTATAGTCAGGGAAAGGTTATCTTTGTTAAGCACTCCCTCTACGGTTTTTTCTTTGGCTGCCTGGCGTTCGGTAAACTTAAAGTAAAGCGGAACAAGTTCCGAGGTAATGAAGGCGGTTCCTTCAGCCTCCATCTCAACAGGAGAACCCATCCTTAGGAGACCGAACTTCATATAGGTTGAGAATTTCAGACATTCACGGCCGCCGTATTCAGCGGGCTCATAGGCAGTAAAAGTGTATCCTACTTTGGAATTCTTGAGATTAATATTAAACCATTCTTTACGGTTTTCAAGGCCCCGGGCAGGAGAACCCTCAGCCGGTTTCGCGGAAATGCTAAATAGAAGTACTGCCGCGGCTATAAAAAGAATTGACCTTTTCATTCATTAGCCTCAATGACAACAATTGCTGATTTCTTATTGCTTATTGCTGATTTCCTTAATCAGTAATTAGTAATTAGCAATCAGCAATTGTCTTTAATGGAGCTGATGACCGGGATTGAACCGGTGACCTACTGATTACGAATCAGTTGCTCTACCAGCTGAGCTACATCAGCCAAGCATGTTATTTTAGCAAAAATGGCGGGTTTTAGCAATTCCAATTTGATTCTTCCTATTTCTCAACCGGCAGGATAATACCCTGCATAATTATTCTTTGGGCGAAAATGAAGACGAGAAGGACTGGCAAGGCCGCGAATGTAAGCGCCGCCATGACAAGATGCTGGCCGTTAGCGCCGCTTGACTGCTGAAACTGATACAGAGAGACCATAATTGTCCACATCTTAGGGTCCTGACATATTATGAATGCCCACATAAAGCCGCCGTAAGTCGAGACAAAGGTCCAGAGAGCTATAACCGCGAAAACGGGCTTGCTGAGAGGCAGCGTGATGTGCCAAAACATTTGAGCTTCGCTTGCGCCGTCAAGGTCGGCGGATTCATAGAGGTCCTTAGGTAAACTGTCAAAGAAGCCTTTTAGTATGAAAATATTGTAGCCGCTCGCCATGCCGGGGAGAATGAGCGCCCAGAAAGTGTTAAGAAAGCCAAGTTGTTTTAAAAGTAAAAATCCCGGTATCATTCCGACTTCCGCAGGGAAAGCCATAGTTGCCAAAAGGAACAGTAGAATCCTGTAAGCGTAAGTCAGATTATATCTTGAGAGAGCGTAGGCGCATAAAGGGTTCACGGTGAGGCTTGTCAGCAGCATAGCAAGCACAAGGATTACAGTATTTACGCTTGCCCGTCCATTCAGAAGCATATAACTTAGAACATCAGAGTAGTTGTTAATGATGAATCCAAACCTGAGACCTGCTTTATGCGAGAGAAAATATGAGCGGTCCTCCTCTTTCAGCGGCATTGGAACGTCCGAGAAAGAAATATAGTTGCTTCCGTAGGCTCTGTTCATTGGGCCCGTTTGACCGTACAAGGAGCCAAGAAATTCTGCGTATTTATGTGACGAGTCGAAGATATGAATCGAGTCGACCGGCGCGGCCGTGTCACAGTAATTTCTCCAGTCAAGTTTTAGCTGCCCGTCGCCTGCCGGTTCGAAAAATGGAAGTTTGATCTCGTTAAACCCGGAATAAGCGGTTTTGTAATAACGGTTCAAGCGGTCAAAATTGCCATACTTGTTCTTCAAGTAGGAGGCATATTCACCCCCCTTTCCTGAAAGCTTTATATAGCGGTACGGTATCTTGCTCCTGACATAGTTAGTCCAGCACTCTGCTTCTTTCGGATTAACCGGCAGGGTTTCTCGCAGGCTTATCTCATCAAAGGTCTTATACGTTGTTCCCCACTCGGCGTTAAGTTTTCCGATCTCCAGATATAAACTCAACTTGAGATATTCTGTGTATCTTTTTTCAAGCAAGGCGGGAATGCGATGGCTTGGAGGAAGTTTTGCCTTAAACTTCAGGTAATTATTCCATTTTGCGCTTTCCTGATCTGGTTTCCAGGACCTGGTAAGCGGCTCGTCAACTGGGAATAGCAGGAATTCAAAACTTGAGAGAGTTTCGGCATAGCCATTATAAATGTTCAATATCTTTGAAGCGCATCTTTTCTTCAGACCTGTAGTCCTTCAGAAGGTAATAATTTAAGCCGCGCGTCCAGTACTCAGGAGCTAATTGTGAGAGGAAATGTTCATAGTCTGTAAGACGCGCCTTGACCCCTTCTCCTGAAACCTCAGGGTAAATCGGAGTTATATCCTTGTATGCCGGGTAGTCCGTCTTATACAGGCTGTTAAGAGGCAGGATGTTCTTCTCTCCGCCGCGGTACCTGTCTGTATACTTCAGGTTAAGGTACTTGCGGTAGAGAGCATCATCGTCAAAATAGAACCTTGGCACCAGCTTGAAGTCTTGATAATCTACGGAGTTTGTCGTGGAACTTGAGAGCATAAGCAGAAAAGGATAGGTAAAAATAACGGAGCCGAGGACGCAGAAAAGATAAAGTAGAGCAAAGAACAGCTTGCTCTTCAGGCTCTTCCTTCCAACCATTGCTATTATAGGCATTCTATCCCCCTCTCTCAGTTCTCAGGCATCATAACACGCGTCTAATCATCCGACTATCCGAGCTTCTGAGCATCCAAATTATCTTGCGACTTTAAATGTAACTCTTTTCAGGATTCTCAGTTGGTAAATTGTGAAGCCAATGAGCATCATTCCCATAATCCACGCTATTGCTGTTGCATAACCGAAACGGAGAAAGAGGAACGCATCCATCCAAATCTCGAGTCCCAACACGTGAGTCGCGTGGCTCGGACCGCCGCCCGTCATTACCAGGATATTTCCCATTCCCTGGAAAGCGCCGATGAACGCCCCAACGAAGTTTATAATTATCAGCGGCCGGAGCTGCGGCAAAGTTACAAATTTTATTTTCTGCCAGGCTGAGGCCCCGTCAACATCAGCCGCTTCATAAAGGTCATCCGGAATACCCTGAAGGGCCGCAAGGTAAATGATGCTGCCCGGACCTGCGCCTGCCCAGATGTTCGGTATTATAACGCAGAGCATAGGGACTATCGGATGCTGAGCATCCTGAAGCCATTTTTGCGCGCCGATACCAAAAAAACCTACTACAATATTTAATAATCCCGTAGGCGCCGGATCATAAAAACTCATCCAGAGGATAAGCAGCACAAGCGAAGTTGTGAGCGCGGGCGTGTAGAAAAGCGTCCGAAAGAAGACCTTGCCTTTCGGTATCTCTGAAAGTACGAGCGCTACTATTATCGGAAGGAAAAAACCAAGTCCCAGCGTGAGTGAAACAAAAATGAGAGTATTCGTGATGGATTTCCAGAAAAGCGGAGACGAAAATACATCGATGAAATTGTCAAGCCAAATAAAAGTGCTGGAGCCTACTATTTTGTAATCAAGGAAGGCCAACCTGACGCCATTCAGAAGCGGATAATATTGCCAGACTGCGACTGAAAGCAAGGCGGGCAGCATAAACAGCCAGGCAAGAGCCGTGGTTCTGTGTTTTCCTTTAAGGCCTTCCGGTCCTTCATGAATATTTCTTTGCCGGTCAGAAGCGAATATTCCCACGAGATTTTTACCCGCGATTATCATAAGCCAAATGAGAAGCGCGACCAGTACAAAGAAAATACCGTTGGCCCAGGCGCGCTTCTTATTCATTTCAACCGGGTCTTTTACGCCGAGCAGAACCTTGTTTGATTTTTCTACAACCTTGTCCAGCTCGGAAGGGATGTTGCTGTCTTCTTCCGTTAGGGCTTTGTCCACCGCCAGCGGGAGTACCACCGTAGCAACTGATTTATAACCCGTAGCGTAAGGCTCCGGACGCGCGTTTTGTATCTGCCTCTTATATGAACGCACCCATGAGGCGGGTATTTGCTCACAGTATTCTTCATAACCGAATTTCTTAAGCAGCTCGGGGTTGGCATATTGGGCCTGCCCCGATTCAACGATAGATTTGATTCTGAGTCTTGCGGCTTCTTCTGACGCCTGGAATTTAATGTATTCCCAGGCGGCGTCTCTTTTTTTCTTATCTTTGATTTGAGAGTTTATGCACCAGGTAATGGTCTGCATGTTATTTGCTTCAATCCCGGTAGGGCCGGCAGGCAGGGTCGCTATTCCTACTTCCGAAGGAGAGAATCCTGAATTGGCGGCAATCATATCTCCGTTGGCGTAGCTGAAAATCATGGCGACGCTTCCTTTAAGGAATTCCTTCATCGCATAGTCATAATCAACAAGGACTTTCGCGCAACCCTGATAGCTTTTACCTTGGCGCGTATACTTGCCATACCTGAACTTTTTAAGAAATTCCAGCGCTTCAATTCCGGGTTTCTCGTTGAACGTTACTCTCCAAACATATTTGTCAACTTTTGAGATATCAGAGCTGCACTTTATGCATTTATCAGGGTATATTGCCCAGCCGCCGTCGTACTTCCCATCAAGTTGTTTGTTGATTTCTTTGCAAAGAGGACACTCTTTATATTCCCGGGCCATCTCTCCGCCCGCCTGCCATACAAAATTTGGCAAGAGCCAGCCGCCCCAGATTCCGAGGCCAAGTCCCAGACCATACTGGCCCACGCTGTCATCTGTGAGTTTTTGAGCATATTCATAAAGTTCATCCCAGTTTCTGGGCGGTTTTTCTGGATCCAGCCCCGCTTTCTTGAAAAGATCTTTCCTGTAATACAATCCAAAGGCTTCGCTGAAACTTACGGGTACTCCATAGATATCTCCCCCGCGCCTGTCATAATATATTGGTTTGAATTTATCCAGCATGAAAGGTGCGAAGAGGTTTTTGTCCTTCTCGTAATACTCATTAAGAGGGCAAAGGAAGCCCTGATCCATATAGAGCTTTAGCCCCCGGAAGCTCACTTCGAATATGTCCGGCGCCGTTCCCGCGGCCATCGCCATCATAAAGCCTGACTCGGCAGCGTTTCCGGTAACGGAGATGCCTCTTGTTCTGACGATATTGATTTCAGGATGTAGTTTTACGAAAGCATCGAAGACAACTCTGCCTTGAATATTCCAGGCTTCAGGGACATCCCACATATTAAGTGTTACAGGTTCAGGGCTGGCGTACAACGGGAGGGCGAGGAATATGGAAAAAAATAAACCGCGGAATGGTTTCGTCATGGATGTGCTGTTTTTAACAGAATTTAGAGCAGGTGTCAACCTGAAAGCCGGATTCTACACCATTAGTCTGAATATATAGAGGCCAAGTGAAAAAGCTCCGTACCAGCAGGTCGCGGATATTCCGGCTCCAATTGCGCCGAAGATTAGCGCTTTTCGGTACTCAGGAGTTTTTTCAAAGTTTGGAAGTGCAACTGCTTTGTCCATCATCGGGTTTACTATTACATTCAAGAAGAGTCCGTTTAGGGTCAGCAGTCCGACAAAAATCATTTTCATGAGAAAGAGTTTTGATTTAATCGCGTCGCCGTAAGTCGCCGCAGACGTAAAGTAAAGCGCGACGCCCGAGGTTATCAACAGGAAAAGTCCGGCCCAGATGAGCAAGGAGAGTATTTTAAAGACAGCTACTGCCTTGGGCATTATTTTCGGGTTAAACATTCCATAGGCCCCGAGCACATAGGTCACGGTGCAAGTTCCTATACCTACATCTAAGCCGAAGACATGCAGCCCGACAAGCATAAAGTACAAAGACATAAACCCTCCGTTCGGATTCAATAAATTACCATATTTACCGCGTTAAAACTACTTTTTTTTCCAGCCGGCCCACTTGCTCACTTTCTTTTCTAGCAGGGCCCTGACCTTGGCGACCAGCTCTTCGGGCTGCGCGGGTTTGTTGATGAACCCGTCGACAGGAAGGTAAGTCGGCACATCAAGGGTAAAGAGTTCGTCCGCGGCGTTCTCTTTCCCTCTGCCTGTTTCAGCCGGCACCGGCATTCCGTCCATATCCGGCAGGCTGTCAAATACGGGCAGTTTTAGGTTTACCGAAGTTATCATCAGTATGAGAGTTCCGGAAACTGCAGCATCCTGGCGAATCTTAGATACGAGTTCAAGTCCGTTGGTTTTGCCTCCGGGGCCGAACATAACATCAAGTACCATTAGATCAGGTTTTTCTGTCTTAAGCTTAGTGAAGGCCGCGGCAGTATCGTAAGCGGTTATAGTGGAGAATCCTTCGGCCTCGAGGACTATCTTCATGGTCTCTACAAGGTCAATATCATCGTCAGCGAGCAAAACTGTCTTAATTTCCTTCATAGCTTTAAACCTCCCCCGGATACCCGGTTGCGGCAGGCAGCGTAAATATGAACCTGCTGCCCTGACCAAGCCTGCTTTCAAGCCATATTTTCCCTTCATGAGAATCAAGTATCTGTTTTACAATAGATAGGCCCAGGCCGGTACCGTCTTTCTCAATCATACGGGCATTCTCTGCCCTGTAAAAATCCTTAAAGAGTGATTTCTGGTCTTCTTCAGCGATTCCTATACCGGTGTCTTTTACTGCTACCTCTATATTACCGTCTTTGTTCTTTAATTCCATGCTTATTTTTCCGCCTGAAGGCGTATATCTTACTGCGTTTTCCAGAAGGTTTACGAAGACCCTTTCAATTGAGTCCTCATTCGCTAAAATAATTGCTTCTTCGAGCAGATCGTTAAACTCAAACTTGATTTTTTTGGCTGTGAAACGCTGCCCAAAATTGTCAACCATGCGTTCAGCAATCATAGAGATGGATACTTGACTTTTTCGCAGGTTCCTGTCGGCTCTTATGCTTGAAAGATTTAACAGGTCGCTTATGAAGTCAAGCATGTAAATGCTGCGGCGCTCCGCTCTGGATAACATTTCCGCAGATTTAGGCCCAATACTGCCGGTCAGACCTTTCAGCACAACCTTAAGGCAGCTTTGGATAGTTGATACCGAGGACTTGAGGTCATGGGAAACCGTCAGCACGTACTGCGACTTGAGGCTGTCCTGCTCCGCAAGCAATTTGTT